>WBZQ01000025.1_pt1 | contig 190901 bp, 166 predicted proteins | sample 5204251 | NCBI WGS metagenome assembly WBZQ01 (sample SAMN12412402, study PRJNA552823) | activated sludge metagenome | isolation source: activated sludge from nitrification reactor of wastewater treatment plant... | place: USA: Virginia | collected 2017-09 | reverse complement strand
AATCGAACGGTTACTGGTTCGAGTCCAGTTGGGGGAGCAGAAAGAAGCCCGCTGCTTGCAGCGGGCTTCTTGCCTTCTGTGGCACTGCGTGGGGTTGCGGCTGTGTGCCGGCGGCGTACATTCGATCAGGTATGGTCCGGAAGAATCGACGTGGCGTGAAGTGGATGATGATCCACATCGCGCTGATTGTCGCGTGGCTACTCGGTTTCAGCTTCCTGGGTGCCGGCGCCGCCGCGCTCCTGGAAGTCGGTTGGGAGGAGCGGTGGACCGTCGCGGCGGACGCCCAGCTCACCGGGGCGGTGGTGCTCGCCATCGCCGCGCTCTACGTGGCGTTCGTCGTACCCATCCACATCACGCGATTCACCGGACGTGAAGTGCTGGGCGGCGACGGTGGTGGTGGCGGTGGGGGATTCAGCGGCGGCGGTGACTGCGGTGGTGGCGGCGGCTGCGGATGAGACCGGGCAGAATATGGCGGCGTGGATGTTGAGGACCTCCAGGACGCAGACCCGGTCACCGCGGCGAGCCGGGTGCTCGGTTCGATCCTCACGGTGGGGGACGTCGTCGCGCGGATCGTCGAGGTCGAGGCGTACGGGTCTCCGGAGGACGGACCGTGGCCCGATCCTGCCGCCCATTCCTATCCGGGGCCGACTCCGCGCAATCGGGTGATGTTCGGGCCACCCGGCGTGCTCTACGTGTATCTGAGCTACGGGATCCACCGCTGTATGAACGTCGTGTGTGGACCCGAGGACACCGCCTGTGCCGTGCTCCTGCGGTCGGCCGAGATCATCGACGGCCTCGACGTGGTGACCGCCCGCAGACCCGGCGCCCGGCGGGTGGCCGACCTGGCCCGAGGACCGGGCAACCTGGGACGGGCGCTCGGAATCGAGCTGTCCGACAACGGGACCGAGCTCTTCGACCCGGAGTCGGCGATCCGGCTGGAACTGCGCGGCGCAGACAGGTGGCAGACCGGCCCCCGCGTCGGCATCAGCGTCGCCGCGGACCGCCCCTGGCGCCTCTGGCTCCCGGCGTCTCCGGCGGTCTCCCCCTACCGCCGCAGCCCCCGCGCCCCGGCCGCCCACTCTCCCGCGTAGCGGTTTCCTTGAACGCCAATCGGATCCAATTGGCGTTCAAGGAAACGGGTAAGCGGGAACGGCGGGTAGGTTTGGCGGGTGGAGGATGAGTTGATCGCGTTGGCGAATGCGGCGCGGGGCGAGGGCGGTCTGGCGGGTGTGTGGGTGCATCCGGGGCTGGTGCGGTTCGCGCGGGCGCATGCCGAGCGGCTGGCGGGTGAGCTGAATCTGTACCACCAGGATTTGACGCCGGTGCTGAACGAGACCGACCTCAACTGGGCGGCCGAGAACATCGCGTGCGGACAGCCCGACGCGGCCACCGCCCACCTGGCGTGGTGGAACTCGCCCGGGCACCACGCCAACATCATGAACCCCGAGTTCGATCAGATCGGCGTGGGAGTGGCCCAGGGCCGCAACGGAACCTGGTTCTACGTTCAGTTGTTCGGGCGGCGTGAGACGCTGGCCTAGTCCCAGATGCCGCTAGTCCCAGATGCCGGTGGCCTCGAGGTGTTTGGTGAGGCGGGCGGCACCGTCGGTGAACTGCCGGCGGGTCTGCTCGATCACCTGTTCGCGGTTGCCCTTGCGATACGCGGCGATGAGCTTGGCGTGCGAATCGACGGCCGCCTCACCCCATTCCGGGTCGGTGGCGTACAGCTGGGTGGGGGTGTAGCGGGTGGCGCTGAGCAGGAACCACGACAGCTTGCCGCTGTCGGCCACCAGGTTGTGGATGCGATGGAACTCGAACTCGGCGTCGGCCACCTCCGGGCCGTCGCCCGCACGGACCGCGACGGCGAGCTTCTGGTTGCACCATTCGAGTTCGCCGATCTGCTCGGAAGTGATCGCCTGGGCCGTCCGTAGGGCGACACGTACCGCGATCTCGCTCTGCAACCAGAACAGGTCCTCGACGTCGATACGGCTCAGTGCGGCCACGATGTAGCCGCGGTGCGGAGCGAGGCTGACCATGCCCTCTCCGCGCAGGGTGAGCAGGGCCTCGCGGACCGGGGTGACACTCACCCCGAGCCGCGCGGCCATGTCGTCCATCCTGATGAACTCGCCGGGCCGGATCTCGGCGGTCATGATCGCGTGGCGCAGGTGGGCGGCGACCTCCTCGGACAGTTGGGGGCGTTTGCGGATCTTGCTCGCTGCCGCCCGCCTGCGCGACGCCTGTGCCGGCGTCGTCTGCTGTGTCCCCTGGTGTGCTGCCACCGTCACGTACCTACTCCACTTCCTGCGCGAACCGCCGGACCCGGGCCTACAGCCCGAAGGTCTTGCCGATGATGTCGCGTTGAATCTCGTTGGTACCACCGTAGACAGTCGAGATGATCGAGGCACGCATCATGGCCTCGGCGTCGAACTCCGTGGCGTAGCCGTAGCCGCCCATCATCTGCATCGCGTCGATGGTCATCCGCTTGGACGTCTCGGTGGCCTTCAGCTTCACCATCGAGGCCTCGCGCGGCAGCAACTTGTCCGGGTTGGCGTCGGCCTTCTGCGCCACCGAGTACACGAGCAGCTTGGTGCATTCGATCTCGGTGGCCAGGTCGGCCATCCGGTGCCGCAGCGCCTGGAAGGTGCCGATCGGCCGGCCGAACTGCTTGCGTTCGGTGATGAACTGCAGGGTCTGCGCGAATGACCGCTCGGCGAGACCGAGCTGCATCGCGGCGAGGATGAGGCGTTCGGTGTTGAGGCCGGCCATCAGCTGGTTCCAGCCGTTGCCCACCTGGCCGACGACGGCCGAATCGGGCAGGAAGCAGTCGGTGAAGTACAGGTCGTTGACCTCACGGCCGCCGAGGGTGTCGATGCCGCGGATCTCCAGGCCCGGAGTTCCGGCCGGGACGTGGAACTGGGTCAGGCCCTCGTGCTTCTTGCCGTTCTTGTCGGTGCGGGCGATCAGCAGGATGGACTTGGCGAAGTGCGCGTTGGAGCACCAGGTCTTCTGGCCGTTGATCAGCCAGCCGCCGTCGACCTTGTCGGCGCGGCAGGACAGCGCGGCCACGTCGGAACCGGCCTCCGGCTCGGACATCGACACCGACAGCGAATCACCGGCGACGACCCCGGCCAGCACGTCGCGCTTCATCTCCTCGCCGGCGAATTTCTGGTACCCGGCGGCAGTGATCAGGGTGGGGCCGATACCGCCGATGGGGGCGCCACCGCGCAGTGACTCCTCCAGCAGGATGCACATCTCGACGTTGCCCGCACCGGCGCCGCCGTACTCCTCGGGGATGAGGATGCCGGTCCAGCCGAGTTCGGCCATCTTCTTGTACAGGTCCTGCGAATGCAGCTCGGTGCCGTGGTTGGTGAGCACATCGCGCTGGGCTCGGGTGCCCGTCTCGCGTTGACAGAAGTCGGCGACCGAATCGGCGAATGCGCGTTGTTCGGCGGTGAACTGAACCATGGGGGTCCTTCCGGGACAGGTGCGCGGCGTGTTGACCGCGCTGGTGAACGTGAGGCTGACTCTAGAACATATATCGTATATCTTCTAGCTGGATAGGGTGTTCCATGTCTCATGGGCCAAGTACCGTGAATCCCACAAATCAGACACACGAGGAGATGTGATGACTTCTACAGACCTGTCAGGTGGAGCCGACATCCGTGCGACGGAGCCGCTGCGGTCGCGCCGCAACCACTGGAACAACCAGGTGCGCCGCCACGCGCTGACCACCCCCGACGGGCCTGCGCTCAAGTTCGCCGGCAAGGTGACCACCTGGTCGGAGTTGGACCAGCGCTCCCACGCCTTCGCCGCGGCGCTGCACCGCCGGGGTGTCGGCTCCGGCGACCGGGTGCTGCTGCTCATGCTCAACCGCACCGAGTATGTCGAGGCCATCTTCGGTGCCAACATCCTCGGCGCGATCGCGGTGCCGGTGAACATCCGCATGGCGCCGGCCGAGATCGCGTTCCTGGTGTCCGACAGCGGTGCCAAGGTGGTGGTCACCGAGACCATGCTCGCCCCGCTCGCCGGTGCCGTGCAGGGGGCCGCGCCCGGCATCGAACAGATCATCGTGGTCGGCGGATCCGAGTCACCCGAGCATCTCGACTACGAGACCCTGCTGGCCGAGGGAACCGACGGCCTGCCGGAGATCGACGTGCCGGAGGAGTCCGTCGCGCTCATCATGTACACCTCGGGAACCACCGGAAAACCCAAGGGCGCCATGCTGACCCACCAGAACATGCAGGCGCAGGCCGTCACCTGTCTGCGCGAGCTGCAGACCAGGGCCGACGACATCGGGTCGATGGTGGTGCCGATGTTCCACATCGCCGCCATCGGTGCGATGTCGGCGCTGTTCTACATGGGCGCGCTGTCGGTGATCCACCCGCTGGGTGCGTTCGAGCCCAATGAACTGCTCGACGCGCTGGAGGCCGAGGGAACCACGTCGATCTTCCTGGTGCCGGTGCAGTGGCAGGCCGTGTGCGCGGCCCAGCAGGCCAAGCCGCGCGATCTGAAGTTGCGCATCATCAGCTGGGGTGCCGCCCCCGCCTCGGACACCGTGCTCAAGGCCATGGACGCGACCTTTCCGGACGCGCTCAACGTCGCGGTGTTCGGCCAGACCGAGATGTCACCGATCACCTGCGTGCTCGAAGGCCGGGATGCGCTGCGCAAGCTCGGCTCGGTGGGCAAGGTCATCCCGTCGGTCACCGCACGCATCGTCGACCCGGCGATGAACGACGTGGCCGACGGCGAGGTGGGCGAGATCGTCTACCGCGGACCCAATCTGATGCTGGGCTACTGGCAGAACCCCGAGGGCACCGCAGACTCGTTCCGCGGCGGCTGGTTCCACTCGGGCGACCTGGTGCGCCGCGACTCCGAGGGCTTCATCTACGTGGTCGACCGCGCAAAGGACATGATCATCTCCGGCGGCGAGAACATCTATTGCGCCGAGGTCGAGAACGCCCTGCACGCGCATCCGCGGATCCTCGAGGCCGCGGTGATCGGGCGGGCCGATCCCAAGTGGGGTGAGGTGCCCGTGGCGGTGGTGGTGACCAAGGACGGCGGTGACCTGACGCTCGCCGACCTGGAGGGGCACCTCAACGATTCCCTGGCCCGCTACAAGCATCCGAAGGATCTGGTGCTCGTGGCCGAACTGCCGCGCAACGCCAGCGGCAAGATCGTGAAGCCGACGCTGCGCTCGTCCTACGGCAGCAAGGACGCCGGGCTGGCGAGCCACTCGGTGTAGGGGAGTGCCCGGTCGGCGCGCCAATAAACTAGAACACGTTCCATTTTTGGTGAAAAATGGTTAGGGTCTTCACGTATCACCCGCCGGTGCCGGCGGGGCGCGGTGCCCACGGGGCCGCGTCATCGAAGTGTGGAGGTATGTGAGTGAAGACCAAAGGCGCGCTGATCCGGGCACACAACCAGCCCTGGGAGATCGAGGAGATCGAGCTCGGCGATCCGCAGCCGCATGAGATCAAGATCCGGATGGAAGCGGCCGGTATGTGCCATTCCGATCATCACCTGATGACCGGTGGTATCCCGCTGGCCGGCTTCCCGATCCTCGGCGGCCACGAGGGCGCCGGCGTCGTGGTCGAACTCGGTGAGGGCGTCACCGACTTCGAGGTCGGCGACCACGTGGTGCTCTCGTTCATCCCGTCGTGCGGCAAGTGCCCGTCGTGTAAGCGCGGCCTGGCCAACCTGTGTGACCTCGGTGCTCATCTCCTTCAGGGAGAAGCGGTGTCGGACAACACCTTCCGTATTCACACCGCCAAGGGTGAGAACGTCTATCCGATGACCCTGCTCGGCACCTTCTCGCCGTACATGGTGGTGCACGAGGCGTCTGCGGTGAAGATCGAGAAGGACATCCCGTTCGAGGTCGCCGCGCTCGTGGGCTGCGGTGTGCCCACCGGCTACGGTTCGTCGACGCGCAGCGGTGACGTCCGGCCCGGTGAGGATGTCGCGATCGTCGGCGTCGGCGGTGTGGGCATCGCGGCGCTGCAGGGCGCGGTGATCGCCGGTGCGCGGTATGTGTTCGCGATCGACCCGGTGCCGTGGAAGCGTGAGCAGGCGCTGAAGTTCGGCGCCACCCATGCTTTCGAGTCGGTGGCCGAAGCATCGGCCAAGATCGCCGAACTCACCTGGGGACACATGTGCCACAAGGTGATCGTCACCGTCGGCGAGGTGCACGGCAAGGATGTCGATACCTGGATGGGCATCACCGCCAAGGCCGGCACCTGCGTGCTCACCGGCATGGGCAACATGATGGACAGCGAGGTGACGCTGAACCTGGCTATGCTGACCCTGCTCCAGAAGAGCCTGCAGGGCACTATCTTCGGTGGCGCCAACCCCAAGCTCGACATCCCGCAGCTGCTGTCGATGTACAAGGTCGGCAAGCTCAACATCGAGGACATGATCACCCGGCAGTACCGGCTCGATCAGGTGAACGAGGGCTACCAGGACATGCTCGACGGAAAGAACATCCGCGGCGTCATTCGGTACACCGAAGAAGATTGGTGATAGTTAATCCGGTACTGTTACCGATGTGCCCATCCTTGACTCGCTGAGTACCTGGCCGGTCGGCTCGGTCTCCGCGGCAGTGATCACGGCCGACGGTGTTGCCGACGAGTTCGGCGACACGTCGGCCGTTTTCGCGCTCGCGTCGGTCACCAAGCTGCTCGTCGCGCAGGCCGTGCTCGTGGCGGTGGAGGAGGGCGCGGTCGAACTCGACCAGGAGGCCGGTCCGCCCGGTGCCACCGTTGCCCATCTGCTCGCGCACGCGTCGGGGCTGGCGTTCGGCACGCGGGACATCGAGGCGCCCGTCGGGACCCGGCGTATCTATTCGAGCGCGGGCTTTGAGGTGCTCGCCGACTCGGTCCGGGATGCCACCGGCATCGAGTTCGCCGACTACCTCCGCGAGGCGGTCTGCGAGCCGCTCGGGATGACGTCGACTCAGCTCGTCGGTCCGGCCGGGCACGGCGCACAGTCGAATGTCGCCGATCTGGGGCGGTTTGTGGGCGATCTGTTGCGTCCTTCGGTGCTTTCCGAAGAACTCGCCGGTACGGCGCGCAGTGTGTGGTTTGCTGGTTTGGACGGGTTTGTGCCCGGCTACGGCAAACACCGTCCCAACGACTGGGGATTGGGGTGCGAGATTCGATCACACAAGGCGCCGCACTGGACAGGCCGGCGCAACTCGCCGCAAACTTTCGGTCATTTTGGCCAATCTGGCACTTTTCTGTGGGTCGATCCTGGGCTAGGGGCCGGATGCGTGGTACTCACAGATCGTGACTTCGGAGCGTGGGCCAAACCACTCTGGTCCGACTTCAATGACATAGTGGTCAGGAGTCTCACCAAAAACTAGCGCAACATGCGCCACTTGAGGCACAATAGTCAACAGCAGTAAAGCCGGGCAACGACGAGGTGTGTTGGGGAAGGCGTTCCTCGTCGAAACCCGGAGGTGAAAACCAGTGCGCAATCTGAACCAGTTTGCGGAACTGACGACAGGAGTGGTGTACATCCACTCCTCGCCAGTGGCGCTGTGCCCGCACGTTGAGTGGGCCCTGTCGTCGACGCTGAATGCGCGCGCGAACCTTAAGTGGACGGCGCAGGAAGCGGAAACAGGCCTACAGCGGGCCACGGTCGACTGGACCGGACCCGTCGGCACGGCCGCGCGGCTCGTCGTCGCGCTGCGCGAATGGTCTGCGCTGCGCTTCGAGGTGACCGAAGACGCCAGCGAAGGCGTTGACGGTGAACGCTACAGCTACGTACCCGGACTCGGGTTGTGGCGTGGATCGATGAGCGCCAACGGCGACGTCGTCCTCGGAGAGATGCAGCTGCGCTCACTGCTCGACTCCCAGCCCGACAGCGCCGGGCTCGCCGGCGCCATCGAAGCAGCCCTCGGCACCGCCTGGGACATCGCCCTCGAACCCTTCCGCATGGGCGGAGCGGGAGCCGAGGTCACCTGGCTCACCCAGCGAGTGGGCTGACACCACACAAACTCCTGTGGGGGGAACGTCTACACACCCACCGACGAAATCAGGCGCCGACAGAACACTGTCGGCGCCTGATTGCTGTGTTTGATGGTGTTGTGGGCTCGTCCGCTGCGCTTACCGCCGCTCTTCCCTCGTCGTTCGCGCGGACTCGCAAGCTCGTCCGGCTCACTCCTCAGTCCAGAGTGGCGACGCTCCGCTCCCGACCCACACCACGCGGCCAAGACTCGGCACAGTAATGCGGGGCTCTCACCAACCGGTGAGAGCCCCGCATTTGTCTCGGGCTCACGGGGTTTCGAGGCTCGTCGCTAACGCTCCACGCACCTCAACCAGCGAAGGGTCGCGACAGGCCATGCTCCGCCGACCCAGATCCTGGGTGCGTGGTGTAGCTCGGAAGCGGAGCGTCGCCGCTCTGGACTGAGGAGCGCGAGGGAGCCTGCGACCGAGTGCGACGAGGGAAGAGCGGCGGTAAGCGCAGCTGGAGAGCTACACCACCATCACAACGGTATGTTCTTGTGGCGCCCGCGGCGGGCGGGGGCGGCGGCGAGTGCCTCGGCGAGGATGCTGCGGGTCTTGGCGGGGTCGATGATCTCGTCGACGACACCGATGGACTGGGCGCGTCCGACGCCACCGGCGATGGCTTCGTGTTCGGCGGCGAGGCGGTCGTGGAGGGCTTCGCGTTCGTCGTCGGGGGCGGCGGCGAGGGCCTTCTTGTGCAGGATGCCGACGGCCGCTTTGGCGCCCATGACGGCGACTTCGGAGCCGGGCCAGGCGTAGACGGCGGTGGCGCCGAGTGCGCGTGAGTTCATGGCGATATAGGCGCCGCCGTAGATTTTGCGGGTGACGAGGGTGACGCGGGGGACGGTGCATTCGGCGAATGCGTGGAGCAGTTTGGCTCCGCGGCGCACCACGCCGTCCCATTCCTGGCCGACGCCGGGCAGGTAGCCGGGGACGTCGGTGAGAACGACGAGCGGGATGCCGAAGGAGTCGCACAGGCGCACGAATCGTGATGCCTTCTCGGCACTTTCGGAGTTGAGGCAGCCGCCCATGCGCAGCGGGTTGTTGGCGATGACGCCGACGCTGCGGCCGGCGAGCCTGCCGAAGCCGACGACGATGTTGGGCGCCCATTTGGCCTGGATCTCCTCGAAGGAGGAGATGGTGTTGACGCGGTCGGCGTCGAGCTGGGTGTCGAGGAGTTGTTCGACGATGGGGTGGACGTCGTAGGCGCGGCGCGGCGATTCGGGCAGCAGCGCCCGCAGGTCGGTGTCGCCGGCGACGGCCTGTGCGTGGTTGAAGTTGCCCTGCCGGCTGAAGGTGGAGACCAGGCGCCGGGCCCGCCAGTAGGCGTCGGGTTCGGAGTCGGCGACGATGTGGCAGACGCCGGACTTCTTGCCATGGGTGAGGGGACCGCCGAGCGATTCCATGTCGACGTCTTCGCCGGTGACGCTCTTGACGACGTCGGGTCCGGTGACGAAGACGCGGCCGGCGGGCGCCATGATGACGACGTCGGTGAGGGCGGGGCCGTAGGCGGCACCGCCGGCGGCGAAGCCGACCACAACGGAGATCTGCGGGATGTACCCGGATGCGCGCACCATGGCCTCGAAGACGCCACCGACGGCATGCAGCGCTTCGACACCTTCGGCGAGGCGGGCGCCTCCGGAGTGCCAGATGCCGATGACCGGTGCCTGTTCGGCGATGGCCGTGTCGATGGCGTTGACGATGTGCTTGCACCCGACGATCCCCATGGCACCGCCCATCACGGTGCCGTCGGTGCAGTAGGAGATCGTGCGGACACCGTTGACCAGGCCCACAGCCGCCTGCACACCCGATTTGTCGCGCGGGTGAAGCAGCGACATGGTGCCTTCGTCGAAGAAGTTCGTCAGGCGGAGCAGCGGGTCGCGGGGATCCGCTGCGTCGCTACGACCGTGGATGGGAGCCAATGTGGTCATCGGTATCTCCTGAGTGTCGGGTGTTGTGGGCGGCCTTTAGTAGCGGCCGAAGGCGAGCGCCACGTTGTGGCCGCCGAAACCGAACGAGTTGTTCAGTGCGTACTCGATCTGGAGAGACCGGGGCTCGCCGTGCACCACGTCGAGTTCGATCTCGGGGTCCGGATTCTCGAAGTTGAGGGTCGGCGGAATGATGCCGTCCTCGATCGATTTGACCGTCAGCACCGATTCGAGCGCCCCGACTGCGCCGATCGAGTGGCCGAGGGCCGATTTGGGTGCGTAGACCGCCGCATCGTTTCCGATGGCGGCGTGGATGCCGACCGCTTCGGCGGTGTCGCCGATGGGTGTCGAGGTGGCGTGGGCGTTGACGTGCGAGATGTCCGTCTTGGTGAGGCCCGCGGTCTGCAGGGCCCGGCTCATCGCGCGGGCGTTGCCCTGACCGCTCGGGTCGGGGGCGACGAGATGGAAACCGTCGGAGGTGATTCCGGCGCCGAGCACGCGGGCGTGGATCTGTGCGCCGCGGGCCTTGGCGTGGTCTTCACGCTCGATGATCATCAGTGCGGCGGCTTCGCCGAAGACGAATCCGTCGCGGTCCTTGTCGAACGGCCGGGATGCGGCCGCCGGGTTGTCGTTGCGGGTGCTCAGCGCGCGCATCATCGAGAACGCGGCGATGGGCAGCGCGTCGATACGGCCTTCGACACCGCCACACATCACCATGTCGGCGTCGCCCATGACGATGTGTCGCCAGGCGTGTGCGATGGCCTCGGCGCCGGACGAGCAGGCGGAGACGGGGGTGATGGCCCCTGCGCGGGCCCCGATGTTGAGTGCTGCGACCGCGGCCGGACCGTTGGGCATACCCATCTGGACGGCCAGCGGCGATACCTTGCGGTAGTTCTTGGTCTCCCGCATGATCACGGTGTTGTCGACCATCGAGTCGCTGCCGCCCTGACCGGTGCCGATGATGACGGCGAGGCGTTCGCGTTCCACGTCGGGCGTGCCGGCCTGTTCCCACAGGCGCTTGCTCATGACGTGGGCGACGCGCTCGACGTAGGCCATGCGGCGGGCCTCGACCCTGGTGACCTCGTCGGCCGGGTCCTGGACCAGACGGCCGCCGATGCGGACCGGCAGGTTGTATTCATCGAGGAACGGGTCGGTGAGTTCGCGGATACCGCTCTCACCGGCCAGTAGGTTTTTCCAGGTGGTGTCGAGATCTTCGCCGAGGCTGGTGGTGGCCACCATCGAGGTGACCACCACGCCCGGGAAGTTCCCACCCAGTGTGGAGTACTCGCGCAGGGAACCACTCACTTGTCAGGCGTCCTTTTTGTCCGCGTCCAGGGTGGCGGCGATGGCGGCTGCGGCTTCGGGGTTCTCCGACTCCAGCTTCTGGATGTAGGCGACGGCGTCGCCGACGGTGCGCAGGCCGGCGAGGTCCTCGTCGGGGATCTTCACGCCGTACTTGTCTTCGGTCTGGACGGCGATCTCGACCATGGAGAGCGAGTCGATGTCGAGGTCGTCGACGAAGGACTTCTCCAGTGTCACCTCGGACGGCTCGATGCCGGTGACTTCTTCGACGATCTCGGCGATGCCGGCAATGAGTTCTTCCTGGGTGGCGGCCACTATGTGGCTCCCTTCTGATTAAGCGATTTCTTGCTTGCGGTGGGTCCGGAGCAACCCGCGCCCGGGCGTCATCGACGTGGGAGGGGTGCTTGGATGACCGGGGACCGGTCTCCGGGGTGATCGCGGCCGACGGTGGCCGGACCGTTTATCCAAGTTCGGTGATGGAGTCGAGATCCTCGGGCGTCTTGAGAGCGCGGCCGGGGATCCCTTTCAGTTCGCGCCGGGCGATGCCGACCAGTGTTCCGGCGGGCGGCAACTCCAGGAGCGCGGTGGTGCCGAGTTCGCGGAGCCGGTCCGAGCACAGATCCCACCGCACGGGGCGGGTGACCTGGCCTACAAGTTTGTTCAGCGCGTCGGCGCCGTTCGTTACAGGCAGGCCGTCGGAGTTGGACAGCAGCGTGATGGTCGGCTCGCCCGGGGTGATGGCCGCGGCGGCCTCGGCGACGGCGTCGCGTGCCGATGCCATGTAGTCGGTGTGGAAGGCGCCGGCGACCGCGAGCTTGCGAATGCGGGCCTTCTCCGGCGGGGTGGCGACGAGTTCGTCGATGGCCTCGGCGGCGCCCGCGGCCACGATCTGGCCCTTGGCGTTGCGGTTTGCCGGGATGAGCCCGAGTTCGGCGAGGCGGTCGAGCACGGCCTGCTCGTCGCCGCCGAGGACGGCGGCCATCGTGGTGGGTTCGGTGGCGCAGGCCTGGGCCATGGCCTCGCCGCGGACCGCCGCGAGGGTGATGGCTTCGTCGGCGCTGATGACGCCGGCGATGGCGGCTGCGGTGAGCTCGCCGACGGAATGGCCGGCGACGACGGTTTCGGCGGGCAGGGTGCCGCGCTTGGACAGCTCGTCGTAGGCCAGCAGCGAGGCGGCGACGATCAGGGGCTGGGTTACCGCGGTGTCGGTGATCTCATCGGCGGTGGCGGTGGTGCCCAGACCCTCCAGGTCGAGGCTCGCGAGTTTCGACCAGGTGGCGAGCTGGTCGCGGGCGCCGGGCAGCTCAAGCCAGGTGGCGAGCATGCCGGGTGTCTGTGAGCCCTGTCCGGGCGCGAGGATCGAAAGCACGTGACTAGAGAACACCTTCGTGACGGGATTTGTGGGTGTTGTTCAGCATGAACCTTACCGCGTGGTTTTGTGGGAACCCTACAAATTAGGTCTGCTATGGAGTCTGTTCGTCATCGAGCCGTGATTTGTTACTTGGCTGTGTTTTTACGCGCCGACCTGCGATCACTGGGCTATCAAACTGTGACTTGTGTGACTCATGAGGTTTGTGTAGCAGGTTTGTTTCCTAAGCGTGTCAAACGACCCACTGTGCTGGCGACCCTCAGGACGTAGGCATCGCGAGCGTTAGTTGGGTCACGTCCTGTGATGTCTGCAATTTTCTTTAGGCGATATCGAACAGTATTTGGGTGAATGTAGAGACTGCGGGCGCACGCCTCGATCGATCCGCCGGAGTCGAGATAGGCGTCGAGCGTCGGCACAAGGGTCTCACCGCCCTTCATCAGGGGGTCGATCAGTGTGGCGGACATGCTCTCGATCGCGATCGGGTCGCCGTTGAGCGCACGCTCGGGCAGCAGCTCCGAACTGTGCACCGGGCGCGGTGCGCTCGGCCATCCGGGCACCGCGCTGATCGCGGCCATCGCCTCGACCGCGCTGGCGTGTGCGCTGCCCAGATCAGCCGCGGTCGGACCGATCACCACCGGGCTGTCGGCGAAATGCCGCAGCAGGGCCACGGCGAACCGCTCGGTCGGATGCAGCGGACCGCTGATGATGGTCACCAGCAACGGGCCCTGGACCACGGACAGTGCCGAGCGGTTGAAGCTCTTGGCCGTCGAATGGATGGACAGCGGCACCGACACGTTCTGCTCCGGCGGCGGAGTCCCGACGATCACCGTCGCCGGGGCGTCGGACTCCCAGCTCAGGGCGGCCGCGCGGGACTGCAGCTCGGGGCCGGTGTCGCCGCGGACCACGGCGTCCACGACGAGCGCCTCCAGTCGGGAGTCCCACGCGCCACGCGACTCGGCCGCGGAGGCGTAGATCGCCGCGGCCGCGAAACCGATCTCGCGGCCGTACCGCAGTATCGCCTCGGTCAGGGCCCGGAGCTGGGTGTCGTTGCGGGCCAGCGCCGGCAGCCAGGTCTCGAAGAACTCCATCGCCACCCGGACCATCTCCACCGTCTGCAGCAGGGAGATACGCCGGGCCAGATCCTGGGGCACCTCCTGGAACGCCTCGACTGTGAACTTCACGTCACCCTCGGAGTCCTGCAGCCACTCGACGAAATTGACGACCGCCGTCTGGACCACCAACTGGACGCTGGCCCGCTGTGCGGCGTCGAGTTCGGCGAAGTATGGCAACTGTTCCTGCATCGAACCGATCGCCTCGGTGGCGAGCCTGCCGCTGTACTGTTTCAGGCGGCGCAGCAGGCCGTCGGCGAACGCCTCGTGCAGCGTGTCGTGCGCGTCGGCGGTGGTGAGGAACCGGTTGCTGCGGATGCGGGGCAGTTGCTGGCCGGACTTCTCGGGCATCTTCTCAATGTAGGGGGTGTGCAAGGTGCTGTGGAACGACCGCCGGAATCGGCGTCAACAAACCCCGACGTCAGCTCGGACACGAGTCGGTCCGGCATCCGTGGATACCGAACCGGCTCGTGTCATGTGGAGCGCGTGCGGTTCAGGCGCTGCCCGGATCGCTCGTCTGCTCGGGTGCCGCCGAGACATCGGTGATCTGGTACTTCTCGGCGGCCGCTGCCGCCACCGAGACGTCGATGTGACCGTCCCGGGCGAGCGCGACGAGGGTGGCCACCACGATCGACTCGGCGTCGACGTTGAAGAACCGGCGGGCCGCCGGCCGGGTGTCGGAGAAGCCGAAACCGTCGGTGCCCAGCGTGAGATAGGTACCGGGCACGTACGCGCGGATCTGATCGGTGACACCGCGTTCGTAATCGCTGACACCGACGAACGGGCCCTCGGTCTGGGCCAGGGTGGTGGTCAGGAAGGGCTGGGCCACTTCCGATCCTGGTTCCCGGACCGCGGTCCTGTCGAGGGCGCGGCCATCGCGGGCAAGTTCGTTCCACGAGGTCACCGAGTACACGTTGGCGCCCACATCCCACTCGTCGGCGAGCAACTCGGCCGCACGCAGCGCATCCGGCATGGTCACCCCGGACACCAGGATATTGGCCGGATGCTTCTTGCCGGCCGGGGCGGCGGCGTACCGGTAGATGCCCTTGAGCAGCCCCTCGACGTCGACGTCGTCGGGCCGGGCCGGCTGCAGGATCGGCTCGTTGTAGACGGTGATGTAGTAGTAGATGTTCTCCGGGTTGTCGCCGAACATCCGCTTGAGACCGTCGGCGATGATGTGGCCGAGTTCGTAGGCGAACGCCGGGTCGTAGGCCACCACCGACGGGTTGGTGGCGGCCAGCAGATGCGAATGGCCGTCGGCGTGCTGCAGACCCTCGCCGTTGAGCGTGGTGCGGCCCGCGGTGGCACCGATCACGAAACCGCGCGCCATCTGGTCGCCGGCCGCCCAGAAGTTGTCGCCGGTGCGCTGGAAGCCGAACATCGAATAGAAGATGTACAGCGGGATCATCGGCTCGTCGTGGGTGGCGTACGAGGTGCCCACGGCGATGAACGAGGCCGTCGAACCGTCCTCGTTGATGCCCTCATGCAGGATCTGGCCCTGCGCGCTTTCCTTGTAGGCGAGCATCAGGTCGGCGTCGACCGAGGTGTACAGCTGCCCGTTGCGGTTGTAGATCTTGAGCGTCGGGAACCAGCTGTCCATACCGAAGGTGCGGGCCTCGTCAGGGATGATCGGCACGATGCGGTGGCCGATCTCCTTGTCGCGCAACAGATCCTTGAAGATCCGCACCAGGGCCATCGTGGTGGCCACATGCTGCTTGCCGGACCCCTTGGCCGCGGTCTTCAGTGCCCGCGACACATCGGGATGCAGCGGCTTGGCGACGGTGCGCCGGCTCGGCAGAAAACCGCCGAGCGACTTGCGCCGGTCGAGCATGTACTTGATCTCGGGGGAGTCCATGCCGGGGTGGTAGTAGGGCGGCAGGTACGGGTTCTCTTCGAGCTGGGCGTCGGTGATCGGGATGCGGGTGCTGTCGCGGAAGTCCTTGAGGTCATCGAGCGTCAGCTTCTTCATCTGGTGGGTCGCGTTGCGGCCCTCGAAGTGCTTGCCGAGCGTGTAGCCCTTGATGGTTTTGGCCAGGATCACCGTGGGCTGGCCCTTGTGCGCCAGTGCCTTGGCGTAGGCGGCGTACACCTTGCGGTAGTCGTGGCCGCCGCGCTTGAGGTTCCAGATCTGCGCGTCGGTGAGGTTCTTGACCAGATCCTTGGTGCGGGGGTCGCGGCCGAAGAAGTGCTCGCGCACGAACGCGCCGTCGTTGGCCTTGTACGTCTGGTAGTCGCCGTCGGGGGTGGTGTTCATCAGGTTCACCAGCGCGCCGTCGCGGTCGGCGTGCAGCAGCGCATCCCATTCGCGGCCCCACACCACCTTGATCACGTTCCAGCCGGCGCCGCGGAAGTAGGACTCCAGCTCCTGGATGATCTTTCCGTTACCGCGCACGGGGCCGTCAAGACGCTGCAGATTGCAGTTGACCACGAAGGTCAGATTGTCCAGCCCCTCCAGTGCGGCCATGCTCGCGTAGGCGCGCGATTCGGGCTCGTCCATCTCGCCGTCGCCGAGGAATGCCCACACATGCTGGTCGGAGGTGTCCTTGATGCCCCGATCGTGCAGGTAGTGGTTGAACCGCGCCTGATAGATGGCGTTCATCGGGCCCAGGCCCATCGACACCGTCGGGAACTCCCAGAACTCCGGCATCAGGTGCGGGTGCGGATACGACGGCAGGCCGCCGCCGAGCCCGGCATGGCTGTGCTCCTGGCGGAATCCGTCGAGACGATGGGTGTCGATGCGACCCTCAAGGAAGGCGCGGGCGTAGATGCCGGGGGAGGCGTGCCCCTGGATGAAGATCTGGTCGCCGCCGCCGGGGTGCTCCTTGCCGCGGAAGAAATGGTTGAAACCGACCTCGTACAGCGATGCCGACGACGCGTAGGTGGAGATGTGGCCGCCGACCCCCACACCGGGACGCTGGGCGCGATGGACCATGATGGCCGCGTTCCACCGGATAAACTGCCGGAACTTGCGCTCGAGGTCCTCGTCGCCGGGGAACCACGGCTCGTTCTCGGTGGGGATGGTGTTGACGTAGTCGGTGGAGGTCAGCGCGGGGATGGAGACGTGCTTCTCGTTGGCGCGCTCAAGCATCCGCAGCAGGAGGTAGCGGGCGCGCGCCGGACCTGCGCTGGTGAGAAGCTGGTCGAAGGAATCGAGCCATTCACCGGTCTCTTCCGGGTCGATATCCGGCAGATACGATGCCACGCCCTCGCGGATGACCCGCACTCGGTTTTTCGCGGTCTCGGTGGGCGGCGACTGGTCCAACTGGTCGGTCACGGTGCTGACAGCTCCTTGGTGTCTCGGCCGGTGGGCAGGTGGCCGCCGGCGACTCGAATCTGCTGGCCTCGGCCGGACCGAGGTCATCGATCGTGCTGTGGGTTGATCGTGCTGTGGGTGATCAACGGACCCGACGTGTCGTGGTGTGAGTCACGCCGACTCCATCCCTTATCGTGCCCCATTTCGCACCGGACGTCGTTGTTACCGAGGAGTACGCGAGGTTGGTCACGGCAATTGCCTCAAATCTGCCCGCAGGTCGCCCGTGCGTGTTGCACATGTGACCTTTAGGCTGTTCCTATTGTCAGATGTCGCCGGGAGAATTTCCTGGTGAGATTTCGAGAAGCGAGAACTTGGAGGTCGCACGCGGTGGTTGCCGCCACAGAGTCCGGTAGTCCCGACGAGGAGAGCGCGGCGGAGGTCGGCCGCAAGCTGGGATTCACCCTCGGCATGGTCGTGCAGGAACGCGGCTGGGACGAAGACACCGACGACAATCTCCGTATCGCCGTCGAGGACGCCATCGACGCCGAGATGCTCGATGAGGATTCCGACGACGTCGCCGATGTTGTGGTGCTGTGGTGGCGCGACGACGACGGCGACCTGGTCGACGGCCTCATCAACGCGATCACCCCGCTCGCCGACGACGGGTTCGTGTGGGTGTTCACCCCGAAGACAGGTCAGGACGGCTACGTCGACCCGGCCGACATCTCGGAGGCCGCTTCGACGGCGGGACTCACCCAGACCAGCGTCGTCAACTTCGGCACCTGGTCGGGTTCACGTCTGGTGCAGCCCAAGTCACGCACCGGCAAACGGGCATGAGGGCTCCGCTCGCGGTAGGCGAGCAGGCACCCGACTTCGAGCTGCGTGACCAGAACATGCAGAAGGTGTTGCTGTCGAAGCTGCGCGCCGATCGTCGGGTGCTGCTGGTGTTCTTCCCGCTGGCGTTCACCGGAACCTGTCAGGGCGAGCTCGGCTACATCCGCGACAACGTCGACTTGTTCAGCAACGACGAGGTGACCACCGTCGCCATCTCCGTCGGGCCGCCGCCCACCCACAAGGTGTGGTCGTCGGCGCAGGGATTCCTGTTCCCCATCCTGTCCGACTTCTGGCCGCACGGCGAGGTGGCGCAGGCCTACGGGGTGTTCAACGACGTCAGCGGTTACTCCAACCGCGGCACCTTCCTCGTCGATCGCGACGGCACCATCGCCTTCGCCGACGTCGTCGGCCCGGGTGAGTCCCGTGACGAGTCGGTCTGGACCAAGGCCCTGTCCGCGGTCTGACCCGCAGACTCCGCACTGTGCCTCGCCGGGCGCGACACAGTGCGGAGGTTTGAGCGCGGCGGTCAGTGATGGCCGCTGCCGTGGGCGCCGTGGAAGGCCATCAGCTCCTTCGGCAGGACCACGAAGGGGCGCATCATCGTGTGGTCCTCGTGGTCGAGGATGTGGCAGTGATACATGAAACTGCCGGTCGCGCCGGTGAAGTCGCCGAGCAATTTGACCCATTCACCCGGTTTGATCAGGTAGGTGTCCTTCATTCCCTGGCGTACCGGATCGATGGCGGAGTCGACGGGAATCGGCAGGACACCCGTTGTGCCGTTGTCCGCGTTCCAGCCTTCCTCACCCAATGCGGCCAGGTCCCATTGACCGCGTTCGATCATCTGGAACTGCGTCATGTGGATATGGAACGGGTGCGGAGGCCCGCCGAGATGGAGGATGTTCCACACCGCCCAGCTCCCCTCGGAGAACACGATGCTGTTGGCATCGTCGAACAGCTTGGCCACCGGTACGAACCGGAGAACTTTGCGTTCGGCAGGCGGGAGCGTCGCGTCCCTCGGATCGATGACTTTGATCAGATCGTGGCCGGGGGACGGCTCTGTGCTGCCGAGTTGCCGCAGCTCCCACAGCTCGGGATGGCCTTTGCCGCCGGGTCCCGGCGGGATGAGCGCCACCCAGAAGTGCTCGTGCGAGTGGATTGTCTGTGAACCCACCTGAAGGTCGGTGCCCACGTGGAGATAGCGACGGTAGTCCGGATTCAGTTCCACGGGCGGCTCCCAGTCCGCGTCGGAGGCGGCGGACTTGCCGATGACGAACTGCATGATTGTCGCGTCTGCCTCCCCCGGACCGGCATTGATGAAGGTTCCCTGCTCGTTGCGCAGTTCGAGCGTCTGCCCTGCCAGCGACCGGAAGTCGATCAGGACGTCGTACCGTTCGGCAGGGCCGATCTCGAGCGTCGACACCGGAGCCGGAGCGGCGAGCAACCCACCGTCGGTGCCGATGACCGACATCGGCGTGACGCGGTCGGGGATGAAACCCGCGCTGTCGGTGTTGTTCGCCGGGGAACTCGGTGGCGCCGATTCGTTCGTCGTGTTGTGCACCGCGAGCACGAGCGTGCGGGTGCTGCAGGCGTTGAAGATTCGGAGCCGGTACCAACGTGGTGTGACCTTCTTGGTGGGCCAGACCTTGCCGTTGACAAGGGTGAAGGGTCCGCTCACCGGGATCTCGGTGTCCACCGCCTCGCCGTCGGAGTCGACCGCGACAATCCCGGCCTGCTTGTAGATAGGCCGGCCGGTGAAGCGTTGTTCGCCCGGCTGTTTCGGCACCCGGGTCTCGAAGTTGCGGTCCGTGATCATCAACGGCAGCTCATACGGTCCCGACGGCAGCTTCAGCGACGCTTCGTTGGCATCACGCAGGAGATAGAAACCGGCGAGTCCCGCATAGACATTGAATCGGGTCACCGCCATCGCGTGGTCGTGGTACCAGAGGGTCGCCGACTCCTGTTTGTTCGGGTAGAGCACGCGCGTACGTCCACCTGGGGCGGTGACGTTGTGTGACCAGCCGTCATTGTGTCCATCGGTGAGTGCACCGTGCAGGTGCACCACGGTGGCGCCGGTGAGATCGTCGGTACCTGCCAGGGCGGGGTAGGAGTCGTCGGCCGCGCCGGTGGGGTCCAGCTTGACGGACCGGCCGCCGGGGGTCATCGCGATCCTGGTCGTCGGAGTGGGTGTCGTGCTCGGGGGCACCCGGACGACGTCGTAGGGGAGGGTGGCCGGGTCTCCGTCGCTATCGAACAGGTCATTCACCCAGTCGATCGTCGCGGGGGTGTCGCGCCGAACCTCGATCGTCGGCCCGGGGAGCTGCCCCTCATAGGCCCACACATCGGTCTCGGGAAGGTCGCGGTGGAACCGGTGACGACCGACCTTCGCACGCATGCTGACCGTGCGGTGTTCATCGCCGGTGTCGGCGATCTTGATGACTTTCGGCAGTGGCAGTTCGTCGCGGAACTTGCGGAGCCCGAGCCGCGGAGCTGTCTCCGTGCTGTCGGAGGTGGCAGTCGCGTCGGCACTGACGGTGTCGAACTCGGTTGCGGGGCGGTCGGCGGTCGGTGCGCTCATGACGAGATCCTTCGGGTTGTCGGTGCCGGTGGTGGCAACAACCACGGTGGTTCGTCGCGGCGCTGAGCACATGGGTAGTCCCATACCCGAATGTCGGGTGTGGTGCTGCGCAGGTCGGTCCGGGACTACCTGGTACGGCCGTGAACCCTGCCGTTGTGGCGCGACCAATGGACCGGCCAAGTCCTGGTAGCGGCAGGCGGCCGGGCACGACAAGGACAAAGCATCAGGAGGTCACTCGCAGGTCACCGTCCATTGCCTTTCAGAGTTGCCGCGTGGCCCTCGAGTTCGGACCGGGCGTCAGCCCATGTCGGTTTCGGTACCCGGGGTCACCTGACGCAGGCCGCGGTAGGCGTCGGCCGGTGTCATCTGGCCCATGACCACGGCGGCGACGGTCTCGGCGATCGGCATCCGCACCCCGAACTCGGTGGCGAGTTCGAGGACGGTCGGCGCCGTCTTCGCGCCCTCGGCGACCTGCCCGAGTGCCTCGACGGCCTCGGTGGTCGTCTTTCCCTGGGCGAGGAGTTCGCCGAGCCGTCGGTTACGGGAGCGGGGGCTCGTGCAGGTGGCGATGAGGTCACCCATGCCGGTCAGGCCGGCGAACGACCGGGGATTGGCACCCATCGCCTCGCCGAGGCGGGTCATCTCGGCAAGCCCCCGGGACAGGACCATCGCCCGGGTGTTGTCGCCGACGTCGAGGCCCTCGGCCATGCCGCTCGCGATCGCGACGATGTTCTTGAGGATCCCGCCGAGCTCGCAGCCGAGCACGTCGTCGTTGCGGTAGACGCGGAACACTTTGGAGGTGAACAGTGGCTGAAGGGCGGTGGCGACCCGCTCGTCCTTGGTCGCGATGACCGCGGCCGCGGCTTTGCCTTCGGCGATTTCACCGGCGATATTGGGGCCGGCGAGCAATCCCACGGGGTGGCCGGGCAGGCAGTCGGCGATCACCTCGGTCGGGCGGCGCCGGGTGCCCGGTTCGAGGCCCTTGGCCAGTGAGATCGCCGGAACCCAGGGCCGCAGCTCGTCGGCGATGCGGCCGAGTGTCTCGCGCATCGCGTGCGACGGGATGCCGACGGCCAGGACGTCGGCGAAGTCGGCGAGTTCGGCGACGTCGGAGGTGGCGCGCAGGGCGTCGGGCAACGGGGTGTCGCCGAGGTAGCGGCTGTTGCGGTGGTTGTTGTTGATGTCGTCGGCCGTCGCGCTGTCGCGTGCCCAGATAAGGGTGGGGGTGTTACGGGCGGCCAGTGCGGCGACCGAGGTGCCCCACGATCCGCCGCCGAGTACGGCCACTCTCAATGAACGGGACAACCTTCGACTCCTTCGTGTCGGGTCACAAATGCGTACGGCGCTACGTCGTCCTGTAGTGCCACTTCGAGTCATTGAACCGTACGGGGTGCCCGATGACGGCAGGTTTGGGCTATCAGGGTCCGGCGAGGACGATTACGCCGCCGAAGGTGGCGTCCATGCGGCAGTTGTGGGCGGGGCGGGGTGGTGCGGCGGGGTGAACGTGGCCTGCACCTGAAGCCACATCGCCAGGGTCTGGCACCCGGTCGCATCGGCATCGGTGAGCGGGGTATGTCCGTAGGGTCGCGCCGCGTATGAGGTGTGTTGTCCACCTTCGTTGTTGGCGATGCGCACCTGATGCCAGGCGAGTTCCTTTGGGAGATAACCACATACCTCACGCCATGCGCCGGCGATCCGCCCCGGATCGCGCCGCCACTGCTCCGGTGACACCGACGTCGCGTCGGCATTCTGAAGGTCGTTGCGCAACAGTCGTTTGCGAATCTCAGTCCACCACCGTCCCGGGTAGCGCAACTCCATCGCGCCGGTGAGGTCGGCGATGTCACGCAGCAGCGAATCCGGGCTCGCATTGCAGATCACGTCGTCGGGTGCCCCGACCCAGAACACCGGCAGCGACGGCGGCAGCGGGTCGCCGGGACCGGCCACACCCCAACCGTCGCAACCGGGCACACCACCGGGCGGCTGGTGCGGATCGGCGACCAGTCCGAGGCCGACGATCCGGGCGCACTCCGCGTCGGTCAGCGAGGCCGCGAACCGGCGCACCACAACCGCCCCCTGCGAATAGCCGAGCAACGCCACATCTCCGGAGCACCGACCGAATGCCTCTGCGAGGCTCGCGACACCGCCGTCGACGCTCTCGGCATAGCTCAGCCCGTCCCGCAGTGGAACAGGACCGTAGCTCGCGGCGTACGGCACCCACCGCGCGGTGAACCGGTCATCGAGGCAGTCGGTCACCGCCGACAGCAGTCCGGTGACCTCGGTGCGCTCGTCACCCACAAACGACTCGCCGGTACCTCCGACGACCAGGACCGTGATACTCATACCCTCCGATGGTCCGCGCGAATTCTGGGGAGGCGGGCAAGACGACGCTGAGCTTTCACTGTGAATGGTTGCCTCCGGAAGTGCTGTGCCGGAATACGGAGCAGAATCAGAGCTTCTTGGCCCACACAGGTGCACTACTGTTACGCCATGAATCAGACAGTTCCGTTCATTACTTTCCAGCCGAGCCGCGGCCAGCGCGCAGCGGACGCTATGGAGTTCTATTGTTCGGTGTTTCCCGATGGTCGAGTCGTCGACGATCGCCGCTACGGTCCCGAGGGTCCCGGCGAGGAGGGTACCGTCATCCTGGCCGAATTCGAGATCGCCGGCCTTCGAATGCGGTGCAGTGACAGCTTCATCCAGCATGAATGGAACATCACTCCAGCCATATCGCTGATGATCGACTGCGAGTCTGCCGACGAACAGCAGCGTCTTTTTGCGTCACTCAGCGAGGGTGGTGCTGTATACATGCCGCTCGACGACTACGGGTTCGGGCCCTTCGGCTGGGTGGGGGATCGCTTCGGTGTGACCTGGCAGCTCGGGCTCAAGACATAAATGTCCGTGGGACGCCGGGTCGATGGTAGTGCTTCGCATCGCACGCGCCTCATTGATCACCACTTCGGTCAGGGCGGTCGCGAATCGGCGCACCACGACCGCCCCCTGCGTCGTGGGGCGATTCCTGCCCCGAAGCCGGGCGTTCGGTGTTGCGATGCGGGCGGTGACTCATGTTCACTCGCTGAATGGCGAACGGGCACAATCACGTACTGAGGGCGATCGCGGCCGAATTGGCTGTGTCGACGGCTGATCACCCGTGGCGTGTGGGAATCGACAGCATCTGCGGAGCGGGTAAGTCGACGTTCGCCCGTTCACTGGTGGCGGCTGTCCGGGATCAGGGCCGGTCCGCTGTTCGTGTTGATTCGGACGGTTTTCACCATGTCAGGGCGCGTCGTCGGCGGTTGCAGGACATCGATTCGGCGCGTGGCTACTATGAGGACGCCTATGACTTCGGTTCGCTCGCCAGCAAGGTCCTACGGCCACTGGGGCCGGGTGGGGACCGCCGGTATGCCACCAAGGTTCACGATCTGGTGACCGATGAGATCGTCACAGGCCAGGCCCCCGCGATCGCTCCCACAGATGCGGTGATGATCTTCGATGCGACATTCATCCAGCGGCCCGAACTCGACGGGCTCTGGGACGACGTCGTGTACTTGCATGCCGAGGAGTCGGTTGCGCTCGATCGGGGTATCGCCCGAGATGCCGCGAACCTCGGTGGCGTGAATAGGGCGCGACAGGCGTACGAGCGGCGGTACATGGCAGCGTGCCGGATATACGTCGATGAACGCAACCCTGCGGCACGCGCTTCAATTGTCGTTGACAACACCGACCCGATGCTTCCGCAAATGGTGCGTATGCGCAGCCGATGATATGCACTGGCACGCCTACTGCGGGGTTTGTCGAACACTTTGCCGACGCAGTGCTCGCTGCTGCGGTGATGGCCGATGACGACCGGGCGATTGCTGTTGCGACGCTCGGCGCGGGTGAACCGGTTTTGGCTATCTCTGACGCAGTACTCGGCACGTCGAAGGCACTGCCACCACACTTGGTTGAACTGGTGCAAGAAGAGGTCGATGACGGGATGTTCGAGATGGTGCCCGGATGGACAGATGCCATGAATACGGCCCTGGATCGGATGCGGCAAGCGGGGTAGCCGGTTTCACCGCGGTCGGCCCGCAGTAGTGGCCACCGTCTCGTGCGTTGGCCCACTGTCGGTCTACTGCGGGGGTTTCGGGGTGCCCGCCGGGCGGCGTGGACCGCTTTGACCAGCGGCTATGGTTGTGCGCGCAAAGGGATTCGAACCCCTGACCGCTGGTGTGTAAGACCAGAGCTCTACCGCTGAGCTATACGCGCGGGCGGCGCACTGCTCGCGCACCAACGTAAGAATCTAGCGGTTGATCGGGTCACGGTCCAAACCGGGATCTGCCGGACTCCGCGGTTTGTGGCGCTCAGCGACACATAACGCGGAGTTCAGGAGCGGGCGATGGACCTGCGGTAGCGGTCGGCGAGGCGGTGCATTGTCGCGGACTCGGTGGTTCAGTGTTCGGGTGAGCTCTGGCCGAAACGCTGATAGGCGGCCTGCCGGGTGGTGTCGAGTGCGGCGCCGATCACCGTCCACGAGTCACCGGCTGCCCGTGCGGCGGCAACGGCGGCGTTGAGCTCTGCCCTGGCATCGTCGAGGTTCTTGCGGGCGGCGATGATGCGTCGGAAGTGGGTGGCATCGCGTGACGGCGTGTGCGTGGGGTCGAGGTCGTCGAGGCCGCTGACATCGTGGATGTTCTTTGTTGTCATAGCGTTTCACTCTCCTAACGGAGAAAGTCGTAGAACTTGGAGCGCAGTCGATCTGCGTGGATGATCCGCGTCGGTCGTCCGGCGGGGACCGCCACGAGTTCGAGTAGTGCGCCGCTGACGTCGGGGCCGATGACCAGTAGGCGATCCTCACCGTGATAGTCGTACTCGACCAGTCGGATTGCGTTCTCCCAAGCGTGGAGAATCGACTCGCCAGTGATGTCGTGTTTGCGGGCGCTGTCCCGTATCTCCACTTGTAAAGGTCATCTTTACACTTCTACTGCTGTCAAGGAAGACTTTACACCCTGATGGTGCCGGGTGGGCAAGCGCGCGACGTTGCCAAGTCAAGTGTCTTCGTGTGTGGACGCTGTTGGCGGAACCGACATACGTGGTCAGGAGCGGGCGATCGACCTGCGGTAACGGTCGGCGAGGCGGTCGTGTTCGTCGGCGAGGGCGGCGCATTCGGCGCGGAGGGCGGCCGGTTCGAGGATCTCGAAGTCGGCGTTGAAGGCGCGCAGCCAGCGGGCGATCGAGGTGAGGGATTTGCTGTAGACGCGCAGTTCGCAGGCGGCGTCGTTGCCGGATTCGACGGTGGCCCAGTCGTCGGAGACCATCGAGGCGATGTCGGTGAGCGGGGCGTGCACACGCACTCGGGCGGTCGCCGAGCGGTAGACGGCGCCGATGCTGCGGGCCAGATACTCCCCGGCTCCGCCCTCGGGGAGTTCGCGGGGTGAGAATCGGGGGCCGGTGGGGGTTTTCGGTTCCATCCGGTCGATGCGGAACGACCGCCAATCCTCGCGGGCCAGGTCCCAGCCGATCAGGTACCAGCGTGATCCGTTGCGCACCACCCGGTACGGCTCGATGTCGCGGCGGCTTTCGGTGCCGTCTGCCTTGTGGTAGTCGAAGCGCAGCCGCTCATGCCGGTGGCAGGTGGTGGCGATGTCTGTGAGCCGGTCGGCCGGGATCGTCGTCCACGACGCGTCGCGCGGAACCGAATCCACCGACAGGGCGTCGAGGCGGTGGCGCAGCCGCGACGGCATCACTTGCCGCAGCTTGGTGAGCGCGCCCGCCGATGCCTCCTGAATGCCTGCGATACCGCCCGTGGCGACGGTATTGAGCCCGACCGCGACAGCGAGCACCTCCTGGTCGTCGAGCAGCAGCGGTGGCATCTCGGCGCCGGCGCCGAGCCGGTAGCCGCCGCCCACGCCGACGTTGGCTTCCACCGGATAGCCGAGGTCGCGCAGTTTGTCGATGTCGCGCCGCACCGTCCGGGTGGTGATGTTCAGTCTGTTGGCAAGCTCCGGACCCGTCCATTCCTGCCGCATCTGCAGCAGGGACAGCAGGCGCAGGAGTCGTGCCGACGTTTCCAACATGCACTCATGGTGCCCCAGTGGGCGGACAATTACTGTCCGCAATCGGTGGCGGACAGGAACGTGGACGGATCGGTCGTGTTGTCGAGCCACTTGCCGTACGGGGCGTCGTTGCCGAGTTGCGCGGCCAGTGCGCCGAGTTCGGCACGCAGCGAGCAGACGTCGGAGCGGGCCGGGCCCGCCACCCGATACACGGCGTAGATGACGTTGCCGTTGTCGTCGCGATCGCGTGGCGATACCTTCCCGCGTCGTCCGGTCGGCGGGCAGTCTGTGATCTGGGTCCTACTCCGTGGGTGCGGGTGCGGGTGCGGGATCGTGGAGGATCGGGCGGGAACCGAAGGTGCGGGCCTGCGCGCCGGTGACCATCGATGACGGGAGGGCGTCGGAGAGGAGGCGACGGACCAAGGCGGGGTCGGCGTCGAGGGGGCCGTCGGAGCCGACGATGACGACGTTGCCGGTGCGGCGGCCTTTCAGCATCGACGGGTCGGCGATGATCGCGACGTTCGCGAAGGTGTCGGCGACGGTGGCGACCTCGGCGCGGGCGCGGCGCAGGGTGCGGTCGTCGCCGCAGTTGGCCAGGTACAGCCCGCCCGGGGCGAGAACCCGGTGGACGTGGCCGGTGAACTCGCGGGTGGTCAGGTGGTCGGGGGTGACGGCGTCGCTGAACGCGTCTCGCACGATGATGTCGCGGGAGGCGTCATGGGCGGATTCGAGGACCTCGCGGGCATCGCCGACACGGATCCGCAGCAGCGGCGAACGGGGGAGTGCGAACCATTCGCGGACCAGCCGGGCGAGCGTGGCGTCGACCTCGACGGCCACCTGCCGGGCGTTCGGATAGCGGGCCGCGAGATACCGCGGCAGGGAGCAGGCGGCCCCACCCAGATGCAGCACCCGGAGCGCGGCCGACGACTCGTACCGCTGTTCGATGACCGCGACCATCTGCCGCATGTAATCGAAGTCCAGCAGCAACGGATCGTCGGGGTCGATATGCGAGCTGTGCGCGCCGTTGATGGTGAGCAGCCAGCCCCCTGCGATCGGGTCCGGTGCCAGTTCGCAGGTGCCCGAATCGATCTGGTGTACCCCGGCGACAGGGGTGGGCTGCGTCTTGGACATCGAGGTCAGTGTAGTGGCGAGGGGCCGGTGTTACGCTCACGCCCCGTGACCGTTCGGGTGGACTCTGTGGCAGTGGGACTCGTGGCGGGATACCTCGCCGACCGGATGCTGGGCGATCCGCGCCGTTTCCATCCGGTCGCAGGACTCGGCCGGATCCTCGGCGGACTCGAACGCGGGCTCTACCGGGACTCGCGGACGGCGGGGGTTGCGTACACGGCCCTGACTGTCGGGGGTGCCGGCATCGGCTCCGCACTGCTGACCAGGAGACTGCGCCCGATCGAACCGGTCCTCGTGGCGGCCGCGACGTGGGCGGCGCTCGGCGGTACCACGCTGGCCGGAGTGGGTGGGCAGATGGCGGGCAATCTCGACGGCGGCAACCTCGACGGGGCACGGGCCCTGATCCCGAGCCTGTGCGGCCGCGACCCGAACTCCCTCGACGCCGACGGGATGTGCCGGGCCGCGGTCGAGTCGATCGCCGAGAACACCTCCGACGCGACCGTCGCCCCGGTGCTGTGGGGGGCGGTCGCGGGCGTGCCCGGGCTGGTGGCCTACCGCACAATCAACACCCTCGACGCGATGGTCGGGTATCGATCGCCACGTTACGAGCGGTTCGGCTGGGCCAGTGCCCGGCTCGACGACCTCGCCAACGTGATTCCCGCGCGGGTCAGCGGACTGCTCGCCGTGGCGCTGGGACCGCACCCGGCGTCGGCGTGGGCGGCCTGGCACCGCGACGCGCGTAAGCATCCGAGCCCCAACGCGGGCGTCGTGGAGGCGTCGTTCGCGGGGGCGCTCGGCATCGGGCTCGGCGGTCGGACGGTGTACGCGCACGGGGTGGAGATGCGTCCACAACTGGGCAGCGGGCCCGCGCCCACATCCGCCGACCTCCGGGAGGCCGTGCGATTGTCGCGGCGGGTGCAGTCGGGTGCCGTCGCGGTCGGTGTCGGCTACCGCTTGCTGCGCAGGGGGCTCAGCCGCCGTAACGCCGGCTGAGTTTGTCGCGGACCGCGGCCTCGGAACTCTGCGTGTCAGGTCCGTGCCCGATGCCGGCCGTGTCAGAAGTCCGGGTGGTCACCGCAACCGCGCCTCCCGACGAGGCGCGTTGCAGGTCGGCCCGCGCCTGCGCCCGTTTGGACGAGGCCCGGGCGGTGGGCGTGTCCTCGGGGACGTCGTTCTGTTCCGCGGCCTCCTTGGCGCGGCGGCGGTGTTTGACCTCGGACCAGATGAAGTACCCCAGGCCCAGCGGCGCCATGATCCCGAATGCCAGCCACTGCAGGCCGTAGGACAGATACGGCCCCGAGTCGAGCTGCGGCAGGGCGATCGTTCCCAGCGAACCCGGCTGATCGGCCGACAACTGCACGTAGAACGGATCGAAGGTCAGCGACGTGGCCGCGCCCACCTCCATCGGATCGATGGTGTAGACCGCGAGCGCCCCGGCCTCCTGATGCGCGCCGCGGCCGGGTGAGGTGCCCTCCGACGCCCGGATACGTCCGGTGACGGTGGTCTGCCCCGACGGCGCGGCGGGCACGGCGACACCCTCCCGATCCTGCTCGGGACGCACCCAACCGCGATTGATCAGCACCATGCGGCCGGATCCGGTGAGCGCGAACGGGGTGAGCACCTCGATGGCGGGCCGCTCCTCCGCGGACCGCAGCCGCACCAGGACCTGCTTGTCCTCACGGTAGGTGCCGGTGAGGGTCACCTCGCGCCACTCGGTGTCCTTGTCGAACGGTGCGCCGGCACGGGCGACGTCGTCGATCGGCACCGCGTCGGTGGCCACGGCCTTCTTGATGAGGTCGTTGCGATGTTCGGTGTTGGAGTTCTTGCCGAGCTGCCACGGCGCCAGCAGCATGAAGCAGGCGGCGGCGAAAGCGACCACCACCACAGCCAGGACGATCCACCCGGGCCGGAGGAATGTTCGCAGCGCATGCACGTCTCAACGGTACCGAGTGTGGTCGACACGGAGGTTGCCGGTAACCCGCGCAGACACCGCATCAACGGTAGCGTTGCTCCCGTGCGTGACTTCCTTTGCCGAGAATGTGGCCAACGCCTCTCGTTCGAGAACAGCCTGTGCCTTCACTGCCAGTCGCCGCTCGGCTTCTGGCTCGACACCAAGACCATCTACACCCTCGACGACGCCGGTCGCGTCGAGGTCGATGACACGCTGCTGGAGAAGTGTGCCAATGCTGTGGTCGCCCAATGCAACTGGCTCGTCGAGTGGACCGGCCATCCGGAGCTGTGCCCCTCGTGCGCGCTGACCCGCACGCGGCCCGCGGACTCCGATCCCGAGGCGCTGAAGGCGTTCGGGCAGGCCGAATCGGCCAAGCGCCGGCTCGTCCTCGAACTCAACGAGCTCGGTCTCCCGATCGCGGGATTCGACGATGACGTCCCCAACGGGCTGGCCTTCGACCTGCTTTCCAGCGCGGCCCAGTCGGTGGTCACCGGCCACGCCAACGGCGTCATCACCCTGGACCTCGCCGAAGGCGACGACGTGCACCGCGAACAGATGCGCGTCGAGCTGGCCGAGCCGTACCGCACCGTGCTGGGGCACTTCCGGCACGAGATCGGCCACTACTACCAGATGGTGCTGATCGATGACGCCGCGCGGCCGGGCTTCGAGGCGCTGTTCGGCAATCCCGACGACGACTATCAGGCCGCCATCGACAGGCACTACTCCGAGGGTGCGCCGCAGGGCTGGCAGCAGAACTATGTGTCGTCGTACGCGACGATGCATCCGGCGGAGGACTTCGCCGAGACGTTTGCGCACTACCTGCACATCCGCGACACCCTCGACACCGCGGCCGCGTTCGCGATGGCTCCGGCCGGGTCGACTCTCGACAGCGAACTGCCCGGCGACGTCGGTTTTGACCGCATTATCGAGTGGTGGTTGCCACTGTCGTGGGCGCTCAACCAGATCAACCGGTCGATGGGCCACCCCGACATGTACCCGTTCGTCCTCGCCGGACCCGTGCTGGACAAGATCCGGTTCGTGCACGGTCTGATCAGTTCGGACTAGGAACCGGCCGCGGTTACAGCTCGTCGAGCGCCGCGGCCGCCCAGTCGACCAGTCCAGGAATCGCCGCCTCGATCTGGATCCGGGTCTCCGCGAAATCCTCCGGAGTCCCGTAGTAGGGGTCACTCAGGTCGAGGTCGCCGGGGCCGACGGAGGGGTCGAAGCTGCGCAGCAGGCGAACCCGGTCGCCGAGGCGTTTGCGTTCGAGGTCGCGCACGTGACCGTGGTCGGCGGCGACGAACAGGTCGGCGTCATAATGCTCGGGCGAGAGTTGGGCGGCGACATGGTCGTCGGGGTAGCCGTTGGCGAGCAGCTCGGTGCGGGCCCGGTTGTCGGCCGGTTCGCCGGTGTGGAATCCGCTGGTCCCGCAGCTGGTGACCCGGACCCGGCGGTCGAGGCCGGCTCCGGCGAGGGCGGACCGGAAGATGTTCTGGGCCATGGCGGAGCGGCAGATGTTGCCGGTGCAGACAAAGCAGATGTGTAGATCGTCGGACACGGTGTAATTCCTCAGGCTGTTCGAAACCACTGGCACAACACGGACACGGGTACAACACGCGGGTTATTTACTACAACAACCGAAGTTTCTTATTCGAAATTACCGTCATGGGCACCGGTTGTCGGGTTTGACGGGCCCATAGTGGTGGGCGTCACACTCCGAGAAGCGTACGGAGTTCAGGTACGGAACGCACAATCCAGGCTGCCGCACCGGCCTCCCCGTCGAGGGCGTACCCCCACTCGACGTGGACTGTCGGAATCCCGAACTCGGCGGCGCCTTCGATGTCGTGGGAGCGGTCGCCGACCATGACCACCGGAGCCGACACCGTGCCGGTCGCGTCGACCTCGACGCCCAGGCCGGCCAGTGCATAGGCGATCACATCCGCCTTGCTGCGGCGCGTGCCGTCGTCGGAGGCGCCCGCGATCAGCTCGAAGTACTCGGACAGCCCGAAATGCTCGAGGATCCGGATCGCCGTCGCCTGATTCTTGGAGGTGGCCACGGCCATCCGGCGGCCCGCCGCGGCCAGGTCGGCCAGCAGCGGCCCGATACCGGCGAATACCGAGTTCTCCAGGTAGCCGACGGTGGAGTAGCGCGCACGGTAGGCGGTCATAGTGGCGTCGGCGGTCGGCTCGTCCAGGCCCATGGCGTGCAGCGTGTCGAGCAACGGTGGGCCCGCCACACCCGCGATCACCTCGGGTGCCGCCGGTGGCAGCCCCATCACGTCGAGCGCGTGGGCGAAGCTGTTCGCGATCCCGGCGAAACTGTCGGTGAGGGTGCCGTCGAGATCGAGCAGCAACGCCGCACCGGGGTCCGCGGGTTGCGCTCCTGCCGAAGGCGCCTCGGTGATGCGCGGGGGGATCTGCGCTAAGGGGATCTGCTCGGCTGGAGTCTCGTGCACGCCCTCTATCGTGCACGTGTGAAGCGGTTCCGGCATAACGAGGGTCCCAGAACGGGTGACACCGGTGAGGTGGCGACATTGTGGGACGGCCGTGCCCGGTCCCGGTGGGAACGGGCACACGACAGCGTGGGGCGCCGATGAGCGGGGATCTGTTCTCGCCGGATCGGCACGGCGACAGCGACAGCGCCGCCGGCCTGCTGGACTTCGCGGTCAACGTCCGTGAGGGTCCGCCCCGGTTCGTGCTCGACGCGCTCGGCGCCCGGCTGCCGGATCTGGCCCGGTATCCCACCGCCGCCGACGAGGCGCGTGCGGTGGCCGCGGTCGCCGCGGCGCACGGTCGGCCGGCGGAGGAGATCCTGTTGCTGTCCGGGGCCGCGGAGGGCTTCGAGCTGCTGCCGCGCCTCGGGATCCGGCATGCCGCGCTGATCCAGCCGTCGTTCACCGAACCGGAGCTCGCGTTGCGGGCCGCCGGGATCCCGATCACACAGGTGGTGCTGGAGCGTCCCTGGCGTCTGGGTGCGGACGACATCGCGCGACTGATCCCCGCCGATGCCGACCTGGTGGTGATCGGCAACCCGACCAACCCGACGTCGGTGTTGCATCCGGCCGCCACCATCGAGGCGCTGCGGGCGCCGGGCCGTGTCGTCGTCGTCGACGAGGCGTTCGCCGACCTGACCGTCGACCCCGGGTCGGGGGAGCGGGAACCGGAATCGGTGGCCGCACGCCGGTGGCCCGATGTGATCGTGGTGCGCAGCATCACCAAAACGTTCGGGCTCGCGGGTCTGCGCGCCGGATATCTGCTCGCCGACCGAGAGATCATCGAGCGGCTGTCGATGGGGCGCAGGCCCTGGGCGCTGGGTACGCTGGCGCTGGTCGCGCTCACCGAATGCGTTGGTGCGCAAGGCCAGCGGTACTGCGACGAGGTCGCCGCGACGGTGGCCGGGTACCGGGCCGGCCTGGTCGACGGGCTGCGCGGGCTGGGCATCGAGCCCGCGGTGCGGCCGCAGGCACCGTTCGTACTCATCGAGGTCCGCGACGGGCTGGGGGTCAAGGAGCGGCTGCGGGAGCGGGGGATCGCGGTGCGTAGCGCGGCGAACTTCGTGGGCCTGGGGCCGGGTTATCTACGGCTGGCGGTCCGCGACGAGCCGGCCACCGCGCACCTCGTTGACGCGTTGCGAACGATCGGTGGGTCTTCTGGTCTGTTGTGAACCGGTCGGTGTGGGTGACAGGGTGAATGACCATGAGTGAGAACACGGCCCAGACTCTCGCGCGGATCATCGGAGTTCTCGACGAGGCGTATCCGCGCCGGCTCGCCGAATCCTGGGACTCGGTCGGTCTGGTGTGCGGTGACCCTGATGACACAGTGGCCCGGGCGCTGGTCTGCGTCGACGTCACCGACCGGGTCGTCGATCAGGCGATTGCCGACGGCGCGGGACTGATCCTCGCCCATCATCCGCTGCTGCTGCGCGGCGTCGACTCCGTGGCCGCCGACACCCCGAAGGGACGCATCGTCCACCGGCTCATCCGGTCGGGCATCGGCCTGTTCACCGCCCACACCAACGCCGACAGCGCCCGGCCCGGGGTGTCCGACGCGCTGGCCGCCGAGTTCGGCCTCCTCGACACCGTGCCGCTGCGGCCGCTGCACGTGCCGCCCATGGACAAGTGGGTCGTCATGGTGCCGGAGGGCAGCAGCGATCAGGTGAGCGAGGCGATGTTCGCCGCGGGCGCAGGCGAGATCGGCGATTACCGCGACTGCTCGTGGTCGGTGGTGGGGGTCGGCCAGTTCGAGCCGCAGGCCGCGGCCAACCCGACGATCGGGGAGATCGGCAGGCGCGAACGCGTCGACGAGGCGCGCGTGGAGATGGTCGCCGAACGCCGGCTGCGCGCCACCATCCTCGCCGCGCTGCGCACGGCACATCCGTACGAGGAACCCGCCTTCGACGTCCTCGAACTCGCCGACCTCGACAGCGACCTGGGCCTCGGGCGGATCGGGCATCTGCCGCAGCCGATGACCGCAGCCGACTTCGTCGCCCTCGCCCAGCGGAAACTGAACGGGCCGTGGGGTGTTCGCGGCACCGGCGATCCCGCCGCGATGATCGCGACGGTCGCGGTGTGCGGCGGCGCGGGTGATTCGCTGCTCGGCGCGGCCGCGGCGGCCGGCGTCGACGCGTACCTGACCGGCGACCTGCGCCACCATCCGGCCGACGAGGCGCTGCGCGCGGGCGGGCCCGTCCTCGTCGACGCCGGCCACTGGGCCACCGAATTTCCCTGGTGCGCACAGGCCGCCGCGCTGTTGCGCGAGCGTGCCGGAATCGGGGCCACGGTGTTCGCCGAATCCACCGACCCGTTCGGCATCCACTGCGCGCCCGGTCACTGACCACGGTGGCCGGGGAGCGCGATTGGACGGGTGAACGGCAGGTGACACAATCAGTCAGTTGACCGCGATCACCACAACAGAAAGCAGGCCCCGATGAAGGCTGGTTCCGCCGCGCAGAGACAGCTCCTCGACCTGGCTGATCTCGATGCCGAGCTGGCCCGTATCGCGCACCGCGCCCGTACCCTGCCCGAGGACGCCGAACTCGCCGAGTTGGGCAAGCAGCGCGAGGCCGCCCACGCCGACCTGGTGCGATCGGAGATCGCCGCCGAGGACCTGGCCCGCGAGTACAAGCGGATCGACTCCGAGGTCAACGGGATGAGCGCCCGCGAGGCCAAGGACAAGGCGCTGCTGCAGTCGGGCAAGCTGGCCCCCAAGGCGCTCACCGAACTCCAGCACGAACTCGCCGGCCTCGGGCGCCGGCGTTCGGTGCTTGAGGACGAGTTGCTGTCGGTGATGGAACAGCAGGAGGCCGTCGGCACCGAAAGCGAACGGGCGCAGGCCACCGTCCTGGACATCGACACCAAGATCGGTGAGGCCACCGGTCGCCGCGACGCCGCCCTCGCCAAGCTCGACGGCGACCGCGAGATGAAGGCGCAGCGCCGCGACGAGGTGGCCGCCGGTGTGGACGAGGGTCTGCTGGCCGTCTACGACCGGCAGCGCTCGCAGGGCCGGGCCGGGGCGGCGTTGCTGCGGGCACGACGCTGCGGCGGCTGCGGGATGGAACTCGATCGCGGTCTCATCGCGCAGATCACCGCGGCCGCCGAGGACGAGGTGGTGCGCTGCGACGAATGCGGCGCCGTGCTGGTCCGCACCGCCGAGTCCGGTCTGTAGAGAATCCGGTCCGGGAATGAGCGAGCAGAAGAGCACCCCCACCTGGCAGGGGCAGCGGCAGGCACCGACCCGGCTGGTGCTGCTGCGGCACGGGCAGACACCGCTGTCGGTGGAACGGCGCTACTCCGGCCGTGGCAACCCCGAACTGACCGAGCTGGGCCGTGCGCAGGCGGCCGCGGCGGGTAAGCGACTCGGCGCGGACACCTCGATCTCGGCGATCGTGTCCTCACCGCTGGCCCGGGCCACAGCCACCGCTCGCGCCGTCGCAGATGTGAACGGTCTCGATGTGGAGGTCGTCGACGGCCTCACCGAAACCGACTTCGGCGACTGGGAGGGGCTGACGTTCCTCGAAGCCGCCGAGCGCGACCCGCAGGCACACCGCGAATGGCTCGGCGATGTGACGCTGCCCCCGCCGGGTGGGGAGAGCTTCGCCGCCGTCGCCGACCGGATCGGTGACGTCAAACAGTCTCTGCTGCACAGGTTTCCGGCGCAAACAGTGCTGGTCGTCTCCCATGTCACGCCGATCAAGACGCTGCTGCGTGATGCGCTGCGTGCCGGGCCCGAGGTGCTCTACAGCATCCACCTCGACCTGGCGTCGGTGTCGATCGTCGAGTTCTACCCGGACGGCGGTTCCGTGGTGAAACTCGTCAACGACACGAGCCACCTCTAGCTCGCGCTTCACCTCCGTCTATCCTGAACGGGCGAACGAGTCGGCCGGGCGGCCGCGGCGCGCGGAACGACCGGTCACCGGAGACGCCGAGCGCCGAGGAAAGTCCGGACTCCACGGAGCAGGGTGGTTGTTAACGGCAACCCGGGGTGACCCGCGGGACAGTGCCACAGAAAACAGACCGCCGACGGCATCTCGGTGCCGCCGGTAAGGGTGAAACGGTGCGGTAAGAGCGCACCAGCGACGCGGGTGACCGCGCCGGCTTGGTAAACCCCACCCGGAGCAAGGCTGAAGTCCGCACCGACAGGTGCGGGTGCGCAGGTGTTCGAGGGCTGCTCGCCCGAGCCTGCGGGTGGGCCGCTTGAGGTACCCGGCGACGGTGTGCCCAGATGGATGGTCGCCGCCCACGCCTCGCGTGGGCACAGGATCCGGCTTACACGCCGACTCGTTCGCACCGGCAGGCATGTATCGGATCTGATACAGTTGATGGATGGGCGTTGGTGACTCTCGTTCTGGTTTGCAGGTGAAACCTCCTGGCCTCGCCGTCGTTCTCGAATCTGCTGCGAGGCTTCAGCAGCTTGTTCCCGATGCGGTGCTCGTAGGTGGCTCTGCTGCCGCCTACTACGCGCAGCACCGGCTTTCCACCGATCACGATCACGTACTCGCAGATCTGCGTGACCGTTTCGATGCCGTGCTTGACGCGCTGGATCGGGATGGGGACTTCATACTGAACCGCGCGGTGCCGGGCAAGATCATCCTCGACGAGCTGGGCGGAATCGAAGCAGGTGTCCGGCAGCTCATCAGGAAGCGCCCGCTGGAGGTCCAGTGCGTTGACTTGCCGTCGGGCGCGCGCCTTACGGTGCCCACTGTCGACGAGATTGCCCGAATAAAGGCATATCTGATCGTGAAACGAAATCAGATGCGGGACTATCTCGATCTGGCTGCATTGTCGGGCAGGTTCGGCCGGGAATCAGCGGGCGCCACTCTGGCACGGATCGATGAGTACTACTCCGACGACACCCATCCCGATGATCGGCCGGTGCAGTCACAACTGGCCAGACAGCTCGCCGATCCCAGGCCGAAGGATTCCCGCAGCATTCGGGACCTACCCACCTACAAGGCACTTGAACCCCGGTGGCGGAAGTGGGATGACGTGGTGGCCGAGTGCGTGGCATTGGCGGCGTGTGTCGTCAATGGATAAGTGAAGGCGGGGATAAGTGAATGGGGATGATTGAAGGAGGCGCGCAATGGCCCTGAAGTTCCGCAATATCGGCGTCACCCCCGATGATCCGGTCGAGGATTGGGGATTCGAGGGGATCCTTGCGGCGATCGACCGCGGCTACGCCCGTGACTGGGCGAAACTTGTGACCGCGGTTCATGCGAATCCGGACCTGGAACAGGTGTACCGCGAGGCAACGGAAGCAGCGGAATCGGATTCGACGGTCACTCTGCTCGACACGATGCTCGCCGACAAGAGGAAGTCCCCATCCGAGCGGGCTGTCGAACGACTGCGAATGGCGTTCGCAGGCACCCGGATGACTCAAGCCGAGGTGGCCGACCGGATCGGTACCTCGCGGTCCCGGCTGAACTCCTACCTCGCGGGCAAGGTCACTCCATCGATGGATGTGCTTGTCGCGATGGAAGATCTGGCCCGCGAGGTTCGGGCGCCATCGCTGGCAGCGATTCTGATGCTGCGGTAGCGGGGTCCTTACACGGCCGCGTAGTGCATCAGGTCTGCGTCGTCGCCGGGTACCCACAAGCGGTGTGCCGGTGTGCTGTAGTTGGCTGTGAGAAAACGGCGTAGCGCGTCGAGTTCCGGGTGACCGGCCGCTGACTCGCCCCAGAGCAGAGCCATCGGGTAGGCGGGTGCGGGACCGACGATCGGGATGCGCCGGATTCGTGGATGCCACGGCGTGGTGGTGCCCTCGCCGCCGGTGGTGATGAGGCTCTCGGATGCGGCGACCCGGTCGAGGAGACCGCTGAAACCGATGCTGTGCGTTCCGCGTTCGGTGTCGAGCGTCATGCCGGCTACGTGCGCGAACTGGCGGTAGAAGTCGGCGACCTCGGAGTCGAATCCGGCGCCCGGCACCCACAGGGTACGTCCGCCGAGTTCGCTGAACTCGATCTGTTCTCGGTCGGCGAGCGGATTGTCCACGCCAACAAGAAGATGAAGCACATCCAGGTAGGCGAGGGCGGTCCCGATCTGCGCCGGCAAGGGGTGCCCGGTCCACGACGGGCGGGCGAACGCGGCGTCGACGCGACCGTCGATGACGGCCTGCCGCGATGTCCGAGACGGCGACGACATGACGATTTCGATCTGGGCGTCCGGGTTCTGATCGAGGTAGAAGCGCAGCAGATTGGCGTCGGCGATCACCGAGCCATGAACGGCGATCCGGAGAACAGCGGGTTGCGATACGGCGACGACCGCGGCATCGGCGGCCACGATCAGCGCTCGTGCATGCACAAGGAATCGGACGCCGGTCGCGGTCGGTACGACGGTATTGCGGTCGCGGGTGAACAGCCGGATCCCCAACGTGTTCTCCAGTTTGGCGATTCGTTTCGACACGGCCTGCTGGCTGATACCGAGCATGAGGGCCGCCTCGCTGAAACTTCGCTCATCCTCGACGGCGACGACGGCTCTGACGGCACCGAAGTCGAGATCCACGGGCAACCTCCCTGTACAACTGATGGTTGTCAATCTCCGAGTGTTGGATGTTGGACGCCATTGAAAGTAGCAGGTCACACTCGTTTCTGCGCGGGAGGTCTGCGATGGAGTGACAACGTTTGAGGCGGGAGTGTGTCGTGTCCGATTCCTTCGTTCACCTGCACAATCACACCGAGTATTCGATGCTTGACGGGGCGGCGAAGGTGTCGCCGTTGTTCGCTGAGGCCCAGCGGTTGGGGATGTCGGCGATCGGGATGACCGACCACGGCAACATGTTCGGGGCGTCGGAGTTCTACAACTCGGCGGTCAAGCACGAGGTGAAGCCGATCATCGGGATCGAGGCGTATATCGCGCCGGGGTCGCGGTTCGACACCAAGCGGCAGTTGTGGGGGACCCGCGATCAGAAGTCTGATGATGTGTCGGGTTCGGGTGCCTATACGCATATGACGATGGTCGCGGCGAACGCGACCGGGTTGCGGAATCTGTTCAAGCTGTCCTCGGCTGCGTCGATCGAGGGGCAGTTGGGTAAGTGGGCGCGGATGGATGAGGATCTGATCGCCGCCCATGCCGAAGGCATCATCGCCACCACCGGTTGCCCGTCGGGGGAGGTACAGACCCGGTTGCGGCTCGGGCATGATCGGGAGGCGTTGGAGGCGGCGGCGAAGTGGCAGGAGATTTTTGGGCCGGAGAATTTCTATCTGGAGTTGATGGAGCACGGTATTGAGATCGAATCCCGGGTCCGGGAGGGGCTTGTGGATGTGGGCCGCAAGCTGGGGATCAAACCCCTGGCCACCAATGACTGTCACTATGTGACCCGTGAGCACGCGTCGGCGCATGAGGCGTTGTTGTGTGTGCAGACCGGTAAGACACTCTCGGATCCGACGCGGTTCAAGTTCGATGGTGATGGCTACTATCTCAAGTCCGCGGCCGAGATGCGCGAGTTGTGGGATTCGCAGGTGCCGGGGGCGTGTGATTCGACGGTGGAGATCGGTGAGCGCGTCGAGTCCTATGCGGAGGTGTTCACTCACCGCGATCGGATGCCGATCTTCCCGGTGCCCGATGGGTTCACGCAGGAGTCGTGGCTGAGCCGGGAGGTGTTCGCGGGGTTGGAGCAGCGCCGGTTCGCCGGGCGCACGGTGCCGCAGGACTATCTGGATCGCGCGGAGTATGAGCTTGGGGTGATCAACCAGATGGGGTTCCCGGCGTACTTCCTGGTGGTCGGTGATCTGATCCGGCATGCCCTCGAAGTGGGGATCCGGGTGGGTCCGGGTCGTGGTTCGGCTGCTGGTTCTCTGGTGGCGTGGGCGTTGGGGATCACCAATATCGATCCGATCCCGCACGGTCTGCTGTTCGAACGGTTCCTCAACCCCGAACGTGTGTCGATGCCCGATATCGATATCGATTTCGATGATCGTCGTCGTGGTGAGATGGTGCGCTATGCGACTGATCGGTGGGGGTCGGACAAGGTTGCGCAGGTGATCACGTTCGGCACGATTAAGACGAAGGCGGCGATCAAGGATTCGGCGCGGGTGCAGTTCGGGCAGCCGGGGTTCGCTATCGCCGATAAGATCACCAAGGCGTTGCCGCCGCCGATCATGGCCAAGGATATTCCGGTGTGGGGTATCACCAACCCTGATCATGAACGGTTCTCTGAGGCTGCTGAGGTGCGCACGCTCATTGAAACCGATCCGGATGTGAAGAAGATCTACGACACCGCGCTCGGGTTGGAAGGTTTGATCCGGAACGCGGGTGTGCATGCGTGTGCGGTGATCATGTCCTCGGAGCCGCTCACCGATGCGATTCCGGTGTGGAAGCGTGCTCAGGACGGGGCGATCATCACCGGGTGGGATTATCCGTCGTGTGAGGCCATCGGGTTGTTGAAGATGGACTTTCTGGGGTTGCGGAACCTCACCGTTATCGGTGATGCGTTGGAGAACATCACACTCAACCGCGGTATCGATCTCGACCTCGACGAACTTCCTCTCGACGATGCCGCGGCATACGCCATGCTCGCCCGCGGCGACAATCTGGGCATCTTCCAATTCGATTCCGCCGGCATGCGTGAGCTGCTATTGCGCATGGCACCAACGACTTTCGACGATCTCGTCGCATCCAACGCGCTCTATCGACCCGGGCCGATGGCCGTCGGCGCGCACTGGGCGTACGCCGACCGCAAGAACGGGCGAGAACCCGTCACGCCGATCCATCCCGAACTGGCCGAACCCCTGCACGACATTCTCGGATCCACATACGGGCTGATCGTGTACCAGGAACAGATCATGCAGATTGCGCAGAAGGTCGCCGGATATTCACTCGGCCAGGCCGACCTGCTGCGCCGCGCGATGGGTAAGAAGAAGAAAGAAATCCTCGACGAGGCGTACGACGGATTCGCCGAAGGCATGCGGGACAACGGCTTCTCCGACGATGCAATCCGTACGCTATGGGATACCGTGTTGCCGTTCGCCGGATACGCATACAACAAGTCCCACGCCGCCGGATACACACTGATCACCTACTGGACCGCCTACCTCAAAGCCAACTATCCGGCCGAATACATGGCCGGGCTCCTTACCTCCGTCGGTGAGGACAAGGCGAAAACGGCCGTATACCTGGCCGATTGCCGGCAACGGCACATCATCGTGCTGCCACCGGACGTGAACGAGTCGCAACGCAACTTCGCCGCCGTCGGCACCGACATCCGCTTCGGACTCGCCGCCATCCGCAACGTCGGCACCGGCGTGGTCTCCTCGATCCTGTCCGCACGCGAGGAGAAAGGGAAGTACACTAGCTTCTCGGACTACCTCAACAAGATCGACGTGGTGGCCTGCAACAAGAAGGTTACCGAATCACTGGTCAAGGCAGGCGCTTTCGACTCGCTCAGTCACCCGCGCAAGGGCTTGTTCCTGGTGCACAGCGACGCCATCGAATCGGTCCTCGGAACCAAAAAAGCCGAAGCGACCGGCCAGTTCGACCTGTTCGGCGACGCCGGCGGCGCCGACGACTCGATGGCCGACGTGTTCGCGGTCAAGGTGCCCGAAGAAGAATGGGACACCAAACACAAACTGGCACTCGAACGCGAAATGCTCGGCCTGTACGTGTCCGGCCACCCTCTCGACGGCATCGCTGCGGCGCTCGCCGCCGAAACCGACACCTCCATCGCCTCGATCCTCGATGGACAGGTCACCGACCGGCAGCAGGTCACCATCGGCGGCATCGTCGCATCGGTCGACCGACGTATCACCAAGAAGGGTGAACCCTGGGCGATCGTCGAACTCGCGGATCTGGTAGCCGGCACCGAGATACTGTTCTTTCCCACCGCATACGACGCATCACAGTCGCTCCTCACTCCCGACAGCGTGCTCGTCGTCGTAGCGACGGTCAGCGTCCGGGACGGTCGCCGCAGCCTGTTCGCCGTCGGCGCTCGGGCGCCCGAACTCTCGGTCCGGACCGTCGGCCGACCAGTGACACTGTCGCTCACCGCAGCCGCCTGCACTCCGACCACGATCAGGGCACTTCGGGAGATCCTGGAGAGACATCCAGGCTCCACCGACGTGCACATCCAGCTCCGTGCGCCGCAGCAAACGACACGGCTCGCCGTCGCCCCACGCCTTCGGGTTCACCCATCATCCGGACTGACCGGCGAACTCAAAGCTCTCCTCGGCGCCGACGCCGTCGGGTAGCGCGGCACCAGTTCGATCCATTCGTACAAGTGCTGAACGGGTGCCGTCGCCAACGATGGAACGGTGCTGATGAAGACCACCACCGTCCGTCGCGGTTACCTCGTCACGGTTGCCGCTGCCATCATGCTCGCGGCCGTCTGCCTCGTCCTGCTGCCGTCCACCCAGACGCGGCTGCTGACCGGTGGGATCACCGCCGATTCCGCCGAGTCGGTCCGTGCGGAAGCCCAGATGACGAAATATTTCCCGACCGCGCGACCCGACATCGTCCTCGTCCTGACACCCGGGTCGACGCCTACGGCCACGCTCGACGACGTTCTCGGCGAGGTGCGATCGTTGACCGGTGTGACCGGGGTCCACTCGGTGCCGACCGCCGGTGGGGGAGACAGCAGCCTCGCCTTCGTGACCGTCGCCCCGGAACAGCCCGCACACGTCATCACCGACATAGCCGAGGCGGCCGACGACATCGGTGACCGCTCGGGAGTGCAGGTCACGGCGACCGGTGACAAGGTGATCGACGGATCCATCGACGTCCTCGCCGAGGAAAGCCTGGTACGCGCCGAACTGTTCGCCGCACCTGTGGTCGCGCTCATCCTGCTCGTCGTCTTCGGATCAGTGTGGGCCGCAATGATTCCCCTGCTCGCCGGCGCGGTCGCCGTCGCGATCGCGATGCTCGGCCTCAACCTGCTGACCCGGGTGACCGACGTGTCGGCGTTCGCGCTCAACCTTGCCACCGCCATCGGTTTCGGTCTGGCAATCGACTACAGCCTGTTCCTCGTCGCCCGCTGGCGCGAAGGCAGGCAACGGGGGCTATCCCCCGAGGACGCCCGGGAATTGGCCGTACGCACATCCGGGCGCACGATCATCTTCTCCGGCATGACCGTCGTGATCGCGATGGCCGCGCTCCTGGTGTTCCCGGGATACTTCCTGAAGTCGCTGGCCTACTCCGGAATCCTCACCGTCACCGCGGTCATGGCGGTGACCATCGGCATCGTGCCGCGGCTACTGGTTCTGCTCGGCGACCGTGCGACGCGCCGGTACGCGTGGAGCCGCTGGGCGAGTATCGAACGCGAACCCGCGTCGGGATCTTCGTCGAGCGTCCGGCCGCAATCACGCGTGAGATCGTGGGCGACGGTGATCGTGGTGACCGCGGTCCTCCTGGTGGTCGCCGCACCGTTCCTCGGCGCGCACTTCATCTTGCGCGACTACCGGGAGCTGCCGGTCGGGGATCCTGCGCGTGTTGCGGCCGAACAGGTCGTGGCGGACTTTCCGGAGGTCGGTCAGGGTTCGGTGGATGTGGTGTTCGAGAAGGCACCCGACGACGCCTCGCTGGCCGGAGCCGCCGAGCGTATCGCGTCGCTGGACCACGTGGCCGGCGTTGCCTGGAGCGGCGGCACCGCTCGCCGGTCCGGGACCGGCCAGGTACTGACCGAGCCGGCCGGCGCACCCGGTCGCGCAACGTTCGTGGCCGCGGACGGAGCGACATGGATGCGGGTGGATCTGGCCGTCGACCCCGGATCGCCCGAGGCGGCTACGGTCCTGCGGCAGGTCCGCACCGCCGTCGCCGGGCTCGGCGCACTGGTGGGCGGACAGACCGCTCTGGTCGTCGACACGACGGACGGTCTGGGCGCAGCCCTGCCGTACGCGATCACCGCGATCGTCGTCGTCACCGCTGTGCTGCTGTTCCTGCTCACCGGTTCGGTCGTGTTGCCGCTGATCGGTGTCGCGCTGTCGGTGCTGTCGCTCGGGGCCACGTTCGGTCTGCTCGTCCACATCTTCCAGGACGGGAACTTCGCCGGTGTCCTCGGCGGGTTCACCGCCTTCGGTGCGATCAACGTGTCCGCACCGATCCTGTTGTTCTGCATCGCCTACGGGTTGTCGATGGACTACCAGATGTTCATCCTGGCCCGGATCGCCGAAGAACACGCTGCGGGAAGATCGGGCGATGAAGCGGTCAGGATCGGTATCGCCACCACCCGCCGGGTCATCGGTGCGGCGGCCATCCTGATCTCGGTGGTCCTCGCGGCGATGGCCACCTCGGGGCTCACCTACCTCAAGATTCTCGGTCTCGGATTGACCGTGGCCGTGCTCGTCGACGCGTTCGTGGTGCGCCTGTTTCTGCTGCCCGCTGTGATGCGGATCTGTGGGGACGCCGTCTGGTACCGTCCGCGACTGCTGGACGGTGTGTACCGTCGAATGCGTCTGTCGCATGAAAGCTGACGTCGGTGGCGGGTACCCGGTCCGGCTGTGGAGGGGCGTGGGTCGTGATGAACGGGGGCCGACAGGGCAGATGACAGACCGGTTCAGCGGTGACTACTCCGACCTCGGCGTGAGTGCCGTCGTCTATCGGGGAACCTTCACACCGACCGCAATCCACCGGCATTACGCGATCCAGGTGGTCGACTGTCCGCAGGGGATCGACCTGAGACGCGGTGATGACACGCTGACCGGAGTGACCGGCGTGGTGATCGGGTCCGGGGTACCGCACCAACTGCTCTCGTACGGCCGCGCGACGGTCACCTACGTCGCACCGCACACCGCCGACGGCCGGCGGCTCGGTGAGTCGATCAGCTCCGATACCGCCGATTGTCCGGGACCAGCGGTCACCGGCGGTCCCGAGGGTGGCCGCCCGGATTCAGTGGCGGACGAGATTGTTCTGTGGATCGGACAGCGAATCCGGGACACCCCGACCGCCGCGCTGCACCTGCCCGATGTCGCCATGAGTTTTCATCTGTCCGCGCCGTCCGTGCGCCGGATCCTCGCCGCAGGCCTGGACGTGAGCTATTCGCAGATCGTGCAGTGGGAACGCCTGCGGTTGGCGATCGAGTTCATCGCCGAGGGCAGCGGATGCACCGATGCCGCCACCGGTGCCGGCTTTTACGACGGACCGCATTTCAATCGGATCTGCAAGGCGATGCTCGGCATCGCACCCAGGCTCATCGAACTCCGCTACGTCCGGCCGGTGCAACCGGCCGCTCCCGGCGCCCCGTCCCGATCGCCGTCGTGTCCTGAACGTCCGCGGGTGGTGGATCATTCGCCCCTTGGCGGACGGCGGTGGCCGTTCTAGCGTGGGATCTATGACCGACGCCATCGCTGTTTCCGGGCTGTGCAAACGATTCGGCACCACTGTCGCACTCGATCACCTCGACCTGTCGGTGGCGTCGGGTGAGGTGCACGGATTCCTCGGTCCCAACGGCGCGGGCAAGTCGGTGACCATCCGGACACTGCTGGGTCTGCTCCGCAAGGACTCGGGGTCGGCATCGGTGCTCGGGCTCGACCCCTGGTCGGAGGCGACCGCACTGCATCGCAGGCTCGCCTACGTGCCCGGCGATGTCACGCTGTGGCCCAATCTGAGCGGTGGTGAGGTCATCGACCTGCTCACTCGCCTGCGCGGCGGTGTCAACAAGGCCCGCCGCGACGAACTCCTCGAACGTTTCGCCCTCGACCCCACCAAACGGGGCCGCACCTACTCCAAGGGCAACCGGCAGAAGGTGGCCCTGGTGGCAGCGCTCGCCTCCGACGTCGAACTCCTGCTCCTCGACGAGCCCACATCGGGACTCGATCCGCTGATGGAGCAGGTCTTCCGGGAGACGGTGGCGCAGGCGTCCGAACGCGGCTGCACCGTCCTGCTGTCGAGCCACATCCTGTCGGAGGTGGAGGCGCTGTGTGACCGGGTCACCATCATCCGCAACGGTCACACCGTCGAAACCGGAACACTCGCCTCGCTGCGGCACCTGACCCGCACCTCCGTCACCGTGACCACCGAGCGGCCGATCACCGGCCTGGCCGACCTGGCCGGGGTGCACGACATCGTGGAGGGGTCTCCCGATCACGCCGATGGGCAGATCCGCACCCGGTTCGCCGTCGACACCGAACGCATCGGGGAGATGCTCGGGTATCTCGGCACGTTCGGCATCGTCGGGATCACCTGCAGTCCACCGACCCTGGAGGAGTTGTTCCTGCAGCACTACGACACCGCGGCGACGGGTTCCGCGCACTCTGCCGGCGCCGGCCGATGACCACCGCCACGGTGGGCGACGGCCGCCGTGCTGCCGGACCGGCCGTGCGGGAGAGCGAGTACGTGGGAACCGGGCAGCTGTTCCGGTTCTTTCTGCGACGGTCCCGGTTGGCGCTGGTGCTGTGGGTGCTGGGCACAGCGGGCCTGTACCCGTTGACGGCGGTGGCGCTTGCCGGTGCCTATCCGACACAGGCGGATCTCGACAAACTCGCCGCGAGTATGTCCGGTAACGCGGCGGTCATCGCGATGGCCGGCCCCGATCTGGAACTCAACACGGTCGGTGGCCAGACAGCGTGGCAGTTGTCGGCTTTCGGGGCGATCCTGGCCGGGCTGATGAGTACCTTCCTGGTGGCCCGGCACGCGCGGTCGGGTGAGGAGTCCGGCGCCGACGAACTGATCGGCTCGGGCGTGGTCGGCCGCGGCGCACCCATCGCCGCGACGGTGCTGACCGTTCTTCTGGCCAACGTCGCGCTGATCGTCATCGTGGGACTGTCGTTGACGGCGTGCGGCCTGTCGGCGGCCGGTTCGTGGACGCTCGGGGCCGCCTGCGGATTGACCGGTGTGGTGTTCGGTGGCCTGGCACTGATCTTCGCCCAGGTCAGCAGCACCACCCGAGGGGTGTGGGGGATGAGTGGTGCGGCGATCGGTCTCGCCTACGCGCTCCGCGCGGTGGGCGATGTCAGCAACAACCCGGCCCGTTGGCTGTCGCCGATCGGGTGGGGGCAGCAGGCGCGTGCCTATGCCGGCGAACGGTGGTGGCCGCTGGCGATGCTGGTCGTCGTGGCCGTTGTCGCCGTGGCGGTGGCGACGGTGCTGCGTTCGCGCCGCGACTTCGGTTCCGGGCTGCTCCGGCAGCATCCCGGCCCGTCGTCACGAGCCTGGGGCGGCGGAGCGTACGAACTGTCGTGGCGGCTCGCCAGGCCGGCCATCATCGGCTGGATCCTCGGCCTGATGTTCGGTGGCGCCGCCTACGGCTCCATCGGCGACGGCGTGGACGACGTCATCTCCGGCGACAGCGACCTCACCGGTTCCCTGACCGGCGGCCAGTCCGCCGGATCCGCTCTCGTCGACGGCTTCTACGGCAGCGCTGTGCTCATGTTCGCCATCATCGCGGCCGGTTTCGCGGTCAACCTCGTGTTGCGCGCGCATCGCGACGAGACCGCCCACCATGCCGAACCGCTGCTGGTGGCAGGGGTGCGGCGCACCACCTACCTGGGAAGTCACGTCGTCTTGGCGCTGACCGCGCCGGTGGTCGCGGTCGTCGCCGCGGGGGCCGCGTCAGGGCTGGTGTACGGGATCGTCTCCGGCGGCACACCCCGCGTCGCGGAGTTCGCGGGCGCGGGTCTCGGCTACACTCCGGCGCTCTGGACGGTGGTCGCGGTCACGGTCGTACTGGTCGGTGCCGCACCGAGATTCGCGGCACTGTCGTGGGTGGTCGTCGCGTTCGCCGCGATCGCCATGTTCTTCGGTCCGCTGCTCAAGTTCCCGCAGTGGCTGCTCGACATCTCGCCGTTCACCCACATCGCGCTGGTCCCGCTCGACGATGTCCGGTGGACGCCGCTGATCGTGCTGACCGTCATCGCCGCGGCCCTGATCGCCGCCGGCACGACAGCTTTCACCCGCCGCGACATCGACTGCTGACCTGGTTCGGTGGATCAGTTCTGAGGCATCTGGCGGTCGACCGGTACCGGGGGCCACTAAGGTCGGTGGGTATGCACCGTCGCTTCTCCGCACCCGATATCGACTTCGACGCCATCCGCACCGAACTCGGGGTGGCCGAGGACTATGGCGACGACGCACTCACCGAGGCGCACAATGCCACCGACCGGCACGCCGGTGACCGCGAGGACCGCACCGATCTGCCGTTCGTCACCATCGACCCACCGTCGTCGATGGACCTCGACCAGGCGGTCCACATCGCCCGCGACGGCGACGACTTCATCATCGACTACGCCATCGCCGACGTGGCGGCGCTCATCGAACCCGAAGGCGCGCTCGACCAGGAAAGCCGGCGTCGCGGCACCACCGTGTACTTTCCGGACGGTTCGGTGCCGCTGCACCCGCGGGAACTGTCCGAGGGCGCGGGATCGCTGCTGCCCGACCAGATCCGGCCCTGCGTGCTGTGGACGATCCGGGTGTCGGCCGCGGGGGATCCCGTGCAGGTGAAGGTGCGGCGCGCGATCGTTCGGTCGGTCGCCAAACTCAACTACGCGGGCGTGGCTGCCGACGCCGCGGCCGGAACACTGCACCCGTCGATTGCGGCGCTGCCCGACTTCGGCGAACTGCGTGCCCGCGTCGCCCTCGATCGCGGGGCCGTCGACCTCAACCTGCCCGACCAGGAGGTGGTACGCGGCGACGACGGCGGCTGGTCGGTGGAACTGGCACCCCGGACCCCGGCCGACGGCTGGAACTCGCAACTGTCGCTGCTGACCGGCATGTGCGCGGGAAAGATCATGGCCGACGCCGGGATCGGGCTGCTGCGCACGCTGCCACCGGGCAAAGCGGAAGCCGTCGACACGCTGCGGACCATCGCCGCGGCGCTCGGTGTGCCCTGGCCCGACGGTCACACACCCGGACGATTCCTCAAAGGCCTTGCCCCCGAACAACCGTCGACGCTGGCGCTGATGAACGCGGCCACCTCGCTGATGCGCGGAGCGGACTATCTGGTGCTCGGCCGCGGCGCCGACGGCGCGCTCATCGACGCCGTCCACGGTGAACCGGTCTCCGACGAGGGCACCCGGCATGCCGCGATCGCCGGACAGTACGCGCACGTCACCGCGCCGCTGCGCAGGCTCGGCGACCGGTTCGCCACCGAGGTGTGCCTGGCGGTGACCGCCGGAGCGCCGGTGCCGGACTGGGTGACCAGGGCGCTTCCGACGCTGCCCAAGGCACTGCGGTCCGCGGACTCGCTCAGTTCGTCGGCGGACCGACTCAGCGTCGACCTCGCAGAGTCCATCGTTCTGGAAGATCAAGTCGGCCAACGATTCTCTGCCGTCGCCACCCGGGCGGCGGGTGAGAAGAGGCCGGCTGAGGTGTACATCGACACCCCGGCCGTCATCGCCCCGTGCGAGGGCACACCCGAGCCGGGCCACCGCCTCGACGTCGTGCTGTCGGCGGCGGACCCGGTGAAACGTCAGGTGCGGTTCAGTCCCGTCACAAATCCTTGATGACCGAGCCGTAGGTGGCGATGGCGCGCTGCATCGCCTCCGCCTGCCGGGTGTCGACGCGGCCGAGGACGAACAGATCCCGCGGCTCCAGTCGAAGCGCGCCCGACTGGGCCTGCGCCACCAACTCGGCGATCCGCTGCCGGTTGATCAGGGCGTCGTTCACGTCACCGAGCGCTGTCTGAATCACCTTGGCCACCTTGCCCGCCCGCTGGTGATGCTTCTTGCCGAGCGGGGACACCGCGTCGACCCGGTACCGCAGGCGCTTGGCCTTCTTACGCACCACATGAAGCTGTTCGAGCCACTCGTCCGACCCCTCCGGCAGTGTGGCCAGTGTGGCCTGTTCCCGCCGAATCCGCTTGCGGCTGCGGTGGATCGACCTGTCCGCGGCCATCTCGGCGGTGTCGTCGGCAGCCGGTCCGGTGGGCGGATCGGCGATCAACTCGTCGATATCATCGAGCAGCGCGAAATACCGGTTGGAGTTCATCGCAGCATGTGCCACCCGCAACGCCCGGTCGTGACCGGCCTTCTCCTGCCCGATGAGCGCCTCCCGTAGCGCGTCGGAGACGTCCTCGCCCTCCAACAATGAGATGTCGATGTCGATCTGTACCTCGCTGTCGCGGGCGTCGCCGAGGATGCGGGCCAGCAGGCGGAGTTCACCGTCGAGGTGGGTGGTCTTCTCGTCGTCGAGCACGCCCTTGAACCCGGTGAGCACGCTGCGCAGCCGGCGCGAGGACACCCGCATCTGGTGGACCGCATCGTAGGTGTCGACCCGCACCTGCGGGTCCCACGCCACCAGCGCGTTGCGATGGGTGGCCAGGTCCGTGAGCACGAGATCCAGTGCGGTCGGGTTCTTTCCGAGCTCCGGCACCGCCGACGAGACCGCGGGGGTGGCCCCGATGGCACGCGCCAGCTTCGACGCGCTCGACGGCTCGCGGCCGCCTGCGCGGGCCAGTGCCCGCGACGCGTCCTTGAGGAGGCGGGAGTTCCCGGAGTCGCCGAGCAGCTCGAACTCCCACTCCGCCCACTCCTGGCTGTGCCCGCCGGGCAGCAGTGAGCGGGCGGTGACCAGGTCGGCCGCCAGCTCGGCGACCGGCTCGTCACCCGCCCCGAGCAGGGTGGTGACGGTGCGCTGCGTGGAGATCACCGCCACCGGGATCAACGGCCTGCTGCGGATGAGCACCCGCACCGGATCGGTGAGCGCCGCCGGCGGGGTCGAGTCGTCGGCGGACTCGTCGAAGCTCACCTGGAGTTCGCGGCGGGCCCCGGCAATCCCGGTGGGGCGCTTGAGATGCCAGCCCGAGTCGTGACCACCGGTGCGGCGCCGCATGGTGATCTTGTTGCCGGCCAGATCGAGGTTCTCGGTGTCGTAGTAGGTGGCGTCGAGCAGGAACGTCTCGGGTTGCCGGGCGCCGACGACGCCGGGCAGAACGCGGAGGTCGGGAGTTTCGATACCCGCCTCCACATCAAATTTCAGTTCGACTTCGATCTGCTCGGATGCGACCACCGCGACTCCTTCGTCTTGGCCCCCACGGTCAGTCCTGGACGGTGGGATCTGGGTGCGACCGGATACCGGTCGCAGTGTCCGATTCTAACCGGCTCACCGTCGGCATCCCTGAGGAACTGCTGGTGAAGTCCCGGTGGGGGACAAGGCGGAAAGCCCTGGCGAACAGCCGTTTGCCGAACGCGGCCCGGCCGAGCGACGATCGACCGGGATCAGAGTCCGGCGAACTTGTCCGTCGCCTCGATGAGGTGATGTTTGATGCCCGGCTCGAACGACGCGTGACCGGCGTCGTCGACGATATGCAGCTCGGCCGATGGCCAGGCCCGGTGCAGATCCCAGGCGCTGCGTGCCGGGCACACCACGTCGTAGCGGCCCTGCACGATGACACCCGGGATGTCGCTGATGCGGTCGATGTTGGCCAGAAGCTGTCCGTCGGTGAGGAATCCGCGGTGGGTGAAGTAGTGGTTCTCGATGGTCGCGAACGCGAGGTCGAACCGGGAACCGTCGGCGCCGGCATCGGAATGGGGGAGCAGGTGACTGGTGGACTGCTCCCACGCGGTCCATGCCGCCGCCGCCCGCTGGGCCACCTCGCGGTCGTCGCCGGTGAGCAGTCGGTGGTAGGCGGCCACCAGATCGCCGTCGCGCTCGGCCTCCGGGATCGGTGCCAGGTAGCCCTCCCACAGATCCGGGAAGATATTGGCGGCGCCGCCGTTGTAGTACCAGTCGATCTCGCTGCGCCGCAACAGAAAAATTCCGCGGAGTACCAGTTCGGTGACGCGCTCGGGATGCGTCTGCGCGTACGCCAGTCCCAGCGTCGAACCCCACGAACCGCCGAACACCTGCCAGCGCTCGATGCCGAGGCGCTCACGCAGGAGTTCCATGTCGGCGATCAAGTGGTCGGTGGTGTTGACGGACAGGTCGGCGCCGTCGGCGATGTGCGGACGGGACCGGCCGCAGCCGCGCTGGTCGATCAGCACGATCCGGTACCTGGCCGGGTCGAAGAACCGGCGCTGGTCGGGTCCGGTGCCACCGCCCGGGCCGCCGTGCACGAAGACGGCCGGCTTGCCGTCGGGTGAACCCGAGGTCTCCCAATAGATGAGCTGACCGTCACCGACATCGAGGAACCCGGAGTCGTAGGGTTCGATCGCCGGATAGAAGTCGCGCATGGAGACTCTCATCTGTGAGTGGTTGGCAGGGTGTGGGGGTATACCCGAATTTGCTGGTGAACGTTACCGCACCTGCCGGTGGGGAAAAGGGACTTGCTGCCCGGTCCGTCCGGTCGGACGACACCGCCCGGTGTGATATGCCTACCGAGGTGGCGTCGGCGAAAGGAGAATCGTGACTTCCGGGACTCGTGGTTCGCGGCGGCGGGTGGCCTGGGGCGGACAAGGGCAGCCGGAGGATCCCCGGTCGCGGATCGTCGAGGCCGCGATCCGGACGCTCGCCACGCACGGACTGGAGCACACATCGCTGACGGTGATCGCGCGTGAGGCGCAGGTGTCGCGGCAGACGGTGTACAAGTACTTCTCCACGAAGGAGGAGATCGTCGAGATCGCCCTCGAGCGCGCGGTCACCGACGCCGGCGACCGACTCGTGGCATTGGCCCGCACCGCCGGAAGTGCGGAGGAGTTCGTGGTGGAGTTGTGTCTGTCGGTGGTGCGGGAGTTCACTGCCAACCCGGCCATCTCGCCGATGATCACCGTTCTGGAACAGCCCGCCGCACGCCGACGGCTGCTGGACCCGGAGGCGCTGGCACTGGCCCGTGGGTACCTGGAGCCGGTGCTGGGCTATCGTCCCGACCTCACCGGCGACCTGGAGGAGATGACGGAGACGTTCCTGCGTTTCGTGATCTCGTTGATGACCTTCGAGGGACCGTCTGGCCGCAGCGACGACAGTATGCGCGACTATCTGGCGAAGGTGCTGGTGCCGGCGATGGGCCTGCACCGTCACCCACCGGGTGATTGACAACTCAGACGCATACTGTCAATCTCGTCACTGTTGGTGTGGTCCAGATCATGCAGGGAGTGACCGATGGCGACGCTCGAAGTACGCAGAATCCCGTTCGAGTTCGGCGACGATGTGCCGTTCGTGTGGAATCCGCGGAATGTCGCCTTCTCGACGTTCATGAACGTGGTGTCGGTGTACGCGGTGGCGTTCGAGCAGATGATCGTCGCCGCCGTGCGCGAGGCCATCCCGCTCATCGATGACGACGAGGTGGCACGGGAGGCCACGGAGTTCCTGCGGCAGGAGGCGCAGCACTCGGCATGTCACCGTCGTCACCTCAAGGCGCTGGTGCGGCACTACCCGGGCCTGCGGCAGACCTTCGACGACGTCATCGCCTCCTTTGAGGAGATCACCGACACCAAGCCGCTCAATTACCGGCTCGCCTACATCGCCGACCTGGAGGCGACGTTCACCCCGTTCTTCAAACTCCTCCTCGACAACGAGGACGTGCTGTTCCGCACGGGCGACGATCGCGTTTCGTCACTTCTGTTGTGGCACTTCGTTGAAGAGGTGGAACACCGGAGTTCGGCGCTGGTGATCTATGACGCGGTCGTCGACGATGACTGGTACCGGGTGCGGGTGCTGCCGTCGATTGCCAGGCATCTGCTGACTGCCGCGCGGATCGTCGCCGACGGCATGAACGAGCACGTGCCGTTCGCCGAACGCGGGATGGACGCACACGACATCAAACCCGCTTTGAGTATGCGCACCGCACTGCTGTCCCGCATTCCCGGGCTCGCTCCCAAGACGGCACCGGTCATGCCGGCGCTCGGGGAGATTCCGTGGCGGGAGAAGCTTGCCGGCGGATTACGGGTCTTGTTGAGCCAGACTCCCTATCACGATCCCGCCTCCGAGCCGTTGCCGGAGTTCGCTGACGTCTGGTTCGAGCGGTACCGCCGCGGCGACGACGTCGCACATTGGTACGGCAGCCTCGCCGACACCCGTTCCGCCGCCGACACCGCCACCGACGCCGGGGAGCGGTAGATGTCCGGTCCGTGTCCCGCCGATTTCGCCTCGATGGCAAGGGGATTGGGATTCTCCTGCGCCGATGTGAAACCCGTTCTTCACCTTCGTAATCCGGCTTATCTGGAGAACTGGACCCTGCCGGTCGTCGAGCTGCTGATCGTGTCGCTGGCGATAGCCGCTGCGGTGCATGCCTTTCGGCGATGGCGGGCGGGGGATGTGACGCCCGCGGCGCTGTGGCTGGGTTCGGTGGTGTACCTGCTGGTGATGGAACCGCCCGTGTATTTTCCGGCGCAGTTCGGGATCGAGGACCGACTGTCAATAGCGTTCGTGCACAACGTCTTCACCGTCGAGTTCCTGTTCGACCGGATGCCACTCTACATCGTGTGTCTCTATCCGGCGATGGCGGTGCTCGCCTACGAGGCGGTGCGCAGTCTCGGGGTGTTCCGCAGTCGCGGCTTGCTCGTCGGTTCGGTGTGTGTCGGGTTTGTCCACCACTGCCTGTACGAGATCTTCGATCAGATCGGACCGCAATTGCTGTGGTGGGTATGGAATCCCAAGGAGAAGAACATCGCCGCCGTCATCGGGTCCGTTCCGGTGGCGAGCGTGTTCATGTTCGCGACGGTGGGGCCGGCGGCGCTCACCTTTTTGGTCAGGACATTGGTCACCACGAAAGCCGATCGCGGCGGGTGGCCGATCGCCGGCGGCATCGTGCTCAGCGGCGTACTGACGACGGTCGCCGTGTTGGTCGCGGGAGCACCGGGAATCCTCGCAGGCATGATCGGCGGTGACCCCGACACCACCGCGCAAACCGTGGTGATGATGCTGTTCGTCGCCGCGTTCGCGGTGACCGCGTTCATTGTGCTGCCGGCGCGGTGGCGCCACAACCAGGCGTCGGACGATCCCGGCGACGACGCCGCGCGCCGGTACGTAGTGCCCGCGATGGGGGTGTACCTGCTGGTGTTCGCGATCCTGTGGGCGTGGGAGATTCCCGGCCTGCTCGCGGGTTCCGTCGACAACCGGCTCGCCGGCAACCTGCCATACACTCTGACCTGTTTTGTATTGTCGTTGGCGATGGTCGTGGCCGTCGCCACCGGTGGCCGCAGGGGCGCGGTGGGGGAGCGTGAGCCGGAGGAGGAGCTGGTGTGATGGTTGACCGGGAGGTCATCGAGGTCGGTGGCGCCGCGGGAACACTGCGGGTGCTGTGCTGGTCGGAGTCCGGCGCGCGCGATACCGGCAGGCCGATCGCGTTGCTGCTGCACGGATTTCCCGACGCCCCCGACACCTGGGAGCCGATGGCCCGGCGCCTGGCGGCGGACGGTTGGCGGGTCGCCGCGCCGTACCTGCGCGGGTACGCGCCGTCGGATCTGGCCTCCGACGGCAGCTATCACGTCGGCGCGCTGATGGACGACGCCCTGCGCGTCGTCGATGCGCTGGGCACCACCGATCGCGACGTGGTGATCGGCCATGACTGGGGTGCGATCATCGCCGGTGTGCTGGCGTCGTTGCCCGACAACCCGTTTCGCAAAGCCGTGCTGATGTCGGTGCCGCCGATCCCGGTGTTCTACCCGATCCGCGGGCTGGGCGTGCGGCGGTCGTTGCTCGCCCTGCTGCCCGCGCAACTCCTGCGCAGCTGGTACATCATGTTCTTCCAGCTGCCCAAGCTCCCCGAGCGTTCCGCGCGCCAGGTCATCCCGTTCCTCTGGCGACGGTGGTCGGTGCGCCGCGACGTCGACCTCACCCCCGTGTACGACGCGATCGGCGCCCCGGACCGCTGGACCGCCGCCATCTCGTACTACCGGTGCGCCGCCCGCGACAAGACCGTGCCGGCGCGCTATCGGGCCTATCAGGACCGCTTCGGGCAGCCACCCCAGATCCCGGTGCTCTACCTGCACGGCGACCGTGACGGCGCACTCGGTGCCGGTTTCGCCGACCGTGCCCGCGTGGTCCTCCCGGAAGGCAGCTCGGTCCACGTCGTCGCGGACGCCGGTCACTTCCTGCAATTCGACAAACCGGAGGAGACCATCGGGAAGATCACCGGTTTCGTCGGCGACGCCCGCTGAGTGTGCTCTCGATCCGGCCTTCTCCGCTGTCGCCGCCGACTCGGTAGGTCGGATGGATGACCGGCCGATTTCCGTACTCGAAGTGTCAGCGATCCGGCGCTAGCATCAGCAGATGATCAAGCGGTTCGTCGTGGTGATGGTGTGCTGGGCGACGGTACTCACAGTGGGTGTGGTAGCCGGTCAGGGACGTGCCGACGCGGCGCGGTGCCCCGACGTCGAGGTGATGTTCGCCCGCGGGACCGTCGAGACCGCGCCGCCGGTCGGGCTGACCGGGCTCGCGTTCAGCGACGCCCTGCGGCGTGATCTGCCGGGCAAGAGCGTGAGTGTCTGGGGTGTGCCGTACAAGGCGACCGCCCGGTTCAGCGATCGCCGCTACGTGGCGCAGACCGCGATCGACGGCATCAACATGATCCAGCAGAGGATGACCCGGATCGCCGCCGCCTGCCCGCACACGAGCATCGTCCTCGGCGGGTATTCGCAGGGCGCGGTCGTCACCACCTACGCCACGTCGTCGACGCGGCTGCGGTTGCCCGAGCGGTACGAGCGGCAACTGACCGGGCTGCCCCAGGTCCTGCCGCGGTCGGTGGCCGACCACGTCGCGGCGGTCATCCTGCTCGGCGCACCGTCGGACCGCTGGATGCGCGACGTCGGCACCCCGCCGCTGCGCGTCGGAATCCCATACCGGTCCAAGACCTACCGCTACTGCATCCCCGGCGACACCATCTGCAACGGCGCCGGGGTCGGCCGGCCCAATGCGCTCCACGTCCTCTACGGGCCCGGTCCGGTGAGCGATGCCGCCGCACACTTTGCGGCACAACGCATCAGGTAGCCCACTGGCCGTATTGCCGCGATATCGATTCGCTGTCGTGATCAGTAGTCGACTGTCTGCGGACTCGTTATTTTTTCGGAACCGTGCAGAGCACCCCAGCACTTGAGTTCGTCGGCCTGTCCGATCGCGCAGGTGACACTCGACCCGGTGACCACTGCTCGGGTGTCGGTCAGGCCCGCGACGAGGTTGGGTTTCGGGACCAACCTGCCGGTGTCTTCGACGGCAGCCTGTCCGTACTCGTTGTTGCCCCAGCAGTGCACCAGTCCGCCAGAGGTTGTGCAGGCTGTGCCGACGTCGACGGTGATCGAGTCGGCGCCATCGGTCCCGGGAACCTCAACGGGAACGGTGCGGTTGCCACGGGAGTCCGGCGTGAATCCGTAACCCCAACAGTGGACGGTCTGCGCCGCGATCGCACACGGGGTCACTGTCGTGAAGTCTTCGCCATCGTCCTTCACGATGGCGCTTCCGATGGCGACAGCCGTCACGTCGTCGATGTTGAGAACCCTTCCCGGACGGGAGCGCATTTCGGTCGTGCCGTTACCGAGCTGTCCGGTTCCGTTTGAACCCCAGCAGTACAGGTCACCGCCGGTGACGATCGCGCATGTCGCACCTCCGCTGGTGACCACCGTCTCGACGTCTGCGAGGTTGACCTCGACGGGCTGGGCGATGGGTTCCTCGCTGGGGCCGGTGCCTACGGCGCCTGTCTTGGCATGACCCCAGCAGTAGAGTGTCTTCACCGCGGTCACCGCGCAGGTGGTGCCGAATCCGGTTGCGATACCCACCACTGTGCCCGGCAGACCGGGCACCTTGACCGGGCTACTGCGGTCGGTGGTCGAACCATCACCGACCTCGTAGCTACGGTTGTGACCCCAGCAGTACGCAGCGCCGCCGGCGACCGCGCACGTGGTTACCCCCGAGGTGTTGTCGGTGTATGTAACCCTGCCGACATACACAGCGGTGACGTCGGTGAGACCGGGCACCTTGACCGGTGTGGACCTGTCCGTCGTTGATCCGTCCCCGACCTGCCCGTTCTTGTTACTACCCCAGCAGTAGAGCTCGCCGAGCCGGATGACGCACGTCGTCCCGCCCGAGGCGGCGATCTGATTCTGCGGGAACGCGGTCTTCCCAGTCGGCGTGGAGTCAGGCCACCACAGCGGACTGGTCGCGCCGACCGCCACCAATGCGGCGACCGCGAGGACCACGCCGACGATGATGCCGGTGCTGCGCTTTTTGTGCCGCGGACCCGTGGGCGCCGGACTTGGGTGTGCCTCTGCGGCAGCAGGATAGCCCGACGCAGGTGCTGCCGGGTAGAAGCCGGGTGCTGCGACCGTCGCGGCGTTCGGAGGGCCGGGGAACGGGTACGGACCCGCTGAGAGCGGGGGAGCGGGGTGTGCCGGTCCCTGTGGCAATGGCAGCGCGGGAAGGCCGCCAGGGGTCGGCGAAGTCACCGAGGAGACCTGTGTCGCAACATATCCGGGTAGAGGCGGATAACCTGACTGTCCCAGGTGCCCAGGCGACGACGATTGACCGGCTGCCGGGGCATAGGCCGGTGACGGTGACCACTGGTGGCCGGCCACCGACGGACCCGGTGCGGCGAGCGCCGTTCTGAGGTCGTTGGCGAACGACTGACAGTCGGGGTAGCGCTGGGCGGGGGCTTTCGACATCGCGCGCTGCACAACCCGATCGGCCGCAGCCAGCTCCGGACGTACGGCCGACACGAGTGGAGGTTGCGCGGCCACGTGCGCGTGCAGGATTGCCGGGAGCTCGCCGACGAACGGTGGTTGTCCCGTCAACGAGGCATATACGGTGCACGCCAACGAGTATTGGTCTGAAGCCGCGGTGGCCGTGCGCCCGCTGACCACTTCCGGTGCGGTGTATGCGGCGGTGCCTACCAACGAGTTGACGGCGGTCAGATCCGGGTTGGTGGCCAGCTTGGCGATGCCGAAGTCGAGCACTGTCGCGTGGACCGAATTGTCGCGCCGGCGGGTGATCACGATATTGGACGGTTTGATGTCGCGGTGCACCACGCCGCGCTCGTGCGCGTAGTCCAGAGCGTCCGCGACTTCGGTGATGGTCGCGCCGATCTCAGTCGGTGACAGCGTGGCCTCCGCCAGATCGGGGCCGTCCAGATATGCCATGGTGAACCAGGGCGTGTCGTCCTCTATCCCGTAACGGTAGACGGTCACGATCGATGAGTGGGTGAGGCCGGCGGCAATCTGTGCCTCGGTCATGAATCGCTGCCCGAGATTGCCGTTACCCTGCCCGGAAACGGAGAGGATCTTCATCGCTTCACGGCGAGACAATGAGGGGTTGGTCACGAGATATACCTCGCCCATGCCACCGGTACCCAATCGCCGCTCGATGTGGTACCCCGAAAATTGTTTTCCAGGATGAAGTTTCATGGCCCCCGCAGTTCGTCAGTGAACAGTGGCGTCCACAATACTTGTACGTACGTACGTGACAGGTGCCCCCTCTGCCGATCCTGTGGTGCTAACCGATCGCGCGGAGTGTGGCGAGCCGGCTGACAGTTCGTGCGGCATCGAGAGGTGGGGGTTGCGCGTCGAGGAGGCGATCCGGCGGACCGGCGGCGTGGACGTCCACGCGGATGTCGCGGTCGTAGAGCACGTCGATCAGGTTGGTCAGGCGCATGAGCGCGTCCCGGTCGGCGGTGGCGAGGTCGGGGACTTCGACGATCGTGATGGCGTTGAAATGGTGTGCCAGCCAAAGGTATTGGCGGGTGCCGATGGGTCGCTCGCATATTTCGGTGAATGTGAAGGTGGCGGTGCGGGATTCGGTGTGCGTCGCGTGGCAGGCGATTCCGTCGGAGTGCAGTGGTATTCGTTCGGAACTGTTCTGTCTCGCAAGGGGGCTTAGCCAGTATCCAGAGGCAAAGCCATTGTCGGTGTGCGTAACTCGTGTGCGGTAGTCCGGGCCATCGCCGATCGGTACCACTGTCAACGATCTGGTGATGATGTCGATCGCCGTTAAAAACCTATGGTGGAACAAGGGATTCGGCATGAGATCAGCGGGTGCGTAGTTGCTCGTCGCGACCACGAGTGTCCGGCCGTCGCACAACGTGCGGAGCAACTCGGTCAGGTATATCGCGTCGGCGACATCGTGGACGTGGAACTCATCGAAGAACACAGCGGGGGCCGTGCCGATGATCGACCGGATGGCATCGCGGTGGGAGATGCGTTCGTGGGCGATGCGGGCCTGAACGTCGTCAAGGAAGCCGTGAAAGTGCATCCGGACGTTGTTCTCGCCCGGTATCGCGTCGAAATACCTTGTGGCCAGGTCGGTTTTACCCCGACCGGTGGTGCCGTGGAGATAGATACCTGTCCTGGTTGATTCGGTGATGGCTGCGACCGCCCCCAACTGGGCGTCGTCGAAGGCGATTCCGGACGCCGCGACGGACTCCTGGAACAACGGTGCAGTCCGAGCGGCCAGCGCAGTCGCTGACGATCCCGGTGAATGACGTCGAAGCAGATTCATGGTGGACCTCCATTACTCTATACTCGTAGAGTAATAGAAGGTGAGGCGACCTGATCGGTGAGATGCGTCTCGGTGCGAGACGGTGTCAGGACCGAAGGTTTCGGTAAAGGAGGGAACGTGGCACGACCGGGGGACAGGCGGCCGCTGATCGCCGATCATGCGATCGCCGTACTGGCGGAGGGTGGCGCGCGAGCACTGACCCATCAGGCCGTCGACCGGCATGCGGGCCTGCCCGCCGGCTCGACGTCGTACTACTACCGGACGCGGGCCGCCCTGATCGAGGCGGTCGTCGAACGGATCCGGGTCCATTCGCGGGCGTCGTTCGACGATGCACACACTGGGTCCGCGGCTCCGGCCACGGTGGACGGCGCCGCGGCCCTCATCGCAGGGCAGTTGGCCGGTCTCGCGGGGGAAAGGCGGGATCAGGCGCTCGCGGTGTTCGCACTCTTCGGTGAGGTTCGGGAGCGATCAGACCTACGCGTCGGGTTGATGCGGTGCCTCTTCTCGGTGGAACTCGCCACCGGACTGTTCGAGGCACTGGGAAGTGACACACCCCTGGCCGACGCCACGGATCTTGTTGACCTGCTGACCGGGAGATTGGTGCGGCTGCTGTATGGCGACGGCGACACGTCGATCGGCGACCTGGCGGCTACGGTCGGCAGGTTTCTTCGACGAATGGGGTGAGAGCGCAGGGACCCTTGCTGCCGGTTCCGGATTTCCGGAACCGGCAGCAAGGTAGGGAAACTCAGTAGGAGTGTTCGGGGCCGGGGAAGACGCCGCGACGCACCTCGTCGGCGTACTGCTCGGCGGCCTTGCGCAGATCGCCGCCCACGTCGGCGAAACGCTTGACGAACTTGGCGGTCTTGCCGTGGGTGAAACCGGCCATGTCCTGCCAGACGAGAACCTGGGCGTCGGTCTCGTTGCCCGCGCCGATCCCGACGGTGGGGATGGTGAGCTTGCGGGTGATCTGGCCGGCGAGGTCGGCGGGCACCATCTCCATCACGACGGCGATCGCGCCCGCCTCCTGGACGGCGATGGCGTCGGCGATGAGCTGGTCGGCGGCATCGCCGCGGCCCTGGACGCGGAACCCGCCGAGCCCGTTGACGGACTGCGGGGTGAACCCGATGTGCGCCACGACCGGGATGCCGGCGGCGGTGAGGGTGGCGATCTGGTCGGCGACACGTTCGCCGCCTTCGAGCTTGACCGCGTGGGCGCCGGTCTCCTTGAAGATGCGGGTGGCCGACTCGAGGGCCTGCTGCGGGCCGGCCTCGTAGCTGCCGAAGGTGAGGTCGGCGACGACGAGGGCGTGCGGCGCGCCGCGGACCACGCCACGGATCAGCGGGATCATCTCGTCGAGGGTGACGGGGATGGTGGTGTCGTAGCCGTAGACGACGTTGGCGGCCGAGTCGCCGACGAGCAGGACCGGGATGCCGGCGTCGTCGAAGATGCGGGCGGTGGAGTAGTCGTAGGCGGTGAGCATTGACCACTTCTCGCCGTCGGCCTTCATCTGCGCGAGGTGATGCACGCGCATCGCGCGGCGGGGCTTGGCGGGGGTGGTGGGGGCAGCACCGTAGACCGAGGTTTCGGACATCGTTGTCTCATTTCGTTCCTCGAGTCCTGCTGAGCAGGTACCCGGGCGGGTAGGACACCACGTATTCTCCACCTGCCGAACGCTCGTTCACACCCGTTCAGGCTGTGCTCTTGCTCACAGGGTCGACTGCCGTATCGGGTCGGCGAGGATTGCTGTGCGGCGTCCGGTGGTGCGCCGACGTGCGCGTTCGGTGGATCGGCGGCAGAATAGGGCCGACCGCCCCGTCTCATCTCACATCGTGACAGGGCATCGGTGAGCCACACCAGTCACAAGGCGTCTCATATGCTGAGATTTCTTAAGCAAAGTTGCAGGTTATCGCATCGGAATTGTGAATGTAACACGGATTTAACAGGCGGCTCCTACTGTCCGACGGTATGGATCGCCAAAAGGAATTCGTGCTCCGGACCCTCGAAGAGCGTGACATCCGATTCGTCCGATTGTGGTTCACCGACGTCCTCGGATATCTCAAGTCAGTAGCGATCGCACCCGCCGAGCTCGAAGGTGCCTTCACCGAGGGCATCGGGTTCGACGGCTCCGCCATCGAAGGCTTCTCCCGCGTGTCCGAGGCGGACACCGTCCTCAAACCCGACCCGTCGAGCTTCCAGATCCTGCCGTGGACCACCTCCAACGGCCGCCACCACTCCGCCCGCATGTTCTGCGACGTCGCCATGCCCGACGGCACCCCCAGCTGGGCAGACTCCCGGCACGTGCTGCGCCGCGGCCTCAACCGCGCCGCCGACCTCGGCTTCAGCTGCTACGTGCACCCCGAGATCGAGTTCTTCCTCCTCAAGGACGCCCCCCTCGACGGCACCCCGCCCACCCCCGCCGACTCCGGCGGCTACTTCGACCAGGCCGTCCACGACGCCGCACCCCACTTCCGCCGGCACGCCATCGAAGCCCTCGAATCGATGGGGATCTCCGTCGAGTTCTCCCACCACGAAGGCGCCCCCGGCCAGCAGGAGATCGACCTGCGCTACGCCGACGCCCTCTCCATGGCCGACAACGTGATGACCTTCCGCTACGTCATCAAACAGGTCGCCATCTCCGAAGGCAGCTCCGCCACCTTCATGCCCAAACCGTTCAGCGAATACCCCGGCTCGGCCATGCACACCCACATGAGCCTGTTCGAAGGCGACACCAACGCCTTCCACAACCCCGACGACCCCATGCAGCTGTCCGACACCGGCAAGAAGTTCATCGCCGGCATCCTGCACCACGCCAACGAGATCAGCGCCGTCACCAACCAGTGGGTCAACAGCTACAAACGCCTCATCCACGGCGGTGAGGCGCCCACCGCTGCCAGCTGGGGACGCGCCAACCGGTCCGCCCTCGTCCGGCTACCGCTCTACACCCCCAACAAGGTGTCCTCACGCCGCGTCGAGATCCGCAGCGTCGACTCCGCGTGCAACCCGTACCTCGCGTTCGCCGTCCTCCTTGCCGCCGGGCTCAAAGGCATCACCGAGGACTACGAACTTCCTGACGAGGCCGAAGACGACGTGTGGGCACTCACCCCGGCCGAACGTCGCGCCATGGGGTACAAGGAACTGCCCGGCAGCCTCGCCGAAGCCCTCGTCGCGATGGAAGAGTCCGAACTCGTCGCCGAAACCCTCGGCGAACACGTCTTCGACTACTTCCTGCGCAACAAATGGACCGAGTGGACCAACTACCGCAGCCACGTCACGCCGTTCGAGCTCCGCAATTACTTGCCGTTGTGATGGTTGGTGGTTGTTGATCGAGGCCTTGTGCCCCGGTCTTCTTCCTTCCTTCGCGCAGGCTCGTTCCTCGCCTGGCTCAGTCAGTCGTCCAGACGGGGGGCGGCCTCGATCAACAACCACCAACGCGGCCAAACATGTGGGCGGCCTGGCATCGGCCTGTTGCCCGGCCGTCTGTGGGTTGGTGCGCTTGACCTGATCGCGGCCCGTGGGGCCGACCGGCTACCGTTTCAAGGGTGAGTACCTTGTACGGGCGCGGCAGCGTGCCCAGCGCCGGCCGCCTGGGGCTGCTCGACGACGCCGCGGCGGCCAACCTGGCCACCCTGGGGTGGAGCAACGAGAAGTCGATCGATGTGCTGTGGTCGCTGTCCCGGGCACCCGACGCCGACCTGGCGTTGCGTGCGCTCGTCCGCCTGCACGACGCGGCAGGCCCGGAATGGGCCGATATCGACGCCGAACTCCGCACCGACAAGGGATTCCGGGGCCGACTGTTCGGTGTGCTCGGATCGTCCGACGCGATCGGCGATCACCTGGTCGCCGAGACGTCGAGCTGGCGCCGGCTGCTGTCGTCCGAGCTGCCCGACCGGGACGAACTGTTCCGTCAGATGCTCGCCTCCGTCGACGCCGAACCCGAGGCCGGGGAGGTCGAGAAGGGGAACCTCGTCTACCGGGCCGGCATCACCGGGCCCAAAGCCGTGGTCGCCCTGCGGATCGCCTACCGGAACCTGCTGCTCGAACTGGCCGCGCACGACGTCGCCTCCACCGTCGAGGACGAACCCGTCCTGTGGTTCCCACAGGTAGGGGCCTACCTGGCCGACCTCGCCGACGCCGCGCTGACCGGCGCACTCGCCGTGGCCTACCGCGAGGTGTTCGCCGACAAGCCGATCACAGTGCGGCTGGCCGTCATCGCGATGGGCAAATGCGGTGCCCGCGAACTCAACTACGTCAGCGACGTCGACGTCGTCTTCGTCAGCGAACCCGCCGACGGAAAATCCGCGCGCGTCGCAGGCGAGATGATGCGCGTGGGCACGCTCGCCTTCTTCGAGGTCGATGCCGCGCTGCGCCCCGAGGGCAAGGCCGGCGCGCTCACCCGGACCCTCGAATCGCATCTGGCGTACTACAAGCGGTGGGCCAAGACCTGGGAGTTCCAGGCGCTGCTCAAGGCACGGCCGATGACCGGCGACATGGAACTGGCACGCGAGTACTACGACGCGGTCAACCCGATGGTGTGGCACGCCGCCGAACGCGACGACTTCGTGCCCGAGGTGCAGGCGATGCGGCGCCGCGTCGAATCCCTTGTCCCCGAAGAACTCCGCGACCGCAACCTCAAACTCGGCAGTGGTAGCCTGCGCGACGTCGAGTTCGCGGTGCAACTACTGCAGATGGTGCACGGCCGTGTCGACGAAAGCCTGCGCGTCCAGGCCACCGTCGACGCCCTCGCCGCGCTCACCGACGGCGGCTACGTCGGTCGTGACGACGGTGCCAACCTCAGTGCCTCCTATCAGTTCCTGCGCCTGCTCGAACACCGGTTGCAACTACAGAAACTGAGCCGGACCCACCTGCTGCCCGAGTTCGGTGACGACGCCGGCATGCGCTGGCTCGCCCGTGCCGCGCACATCCGGCGCCAGGGCGACAAGGACTCGACCGAGGTGCTGCGGGCCGAGATCCGCCGGCAGAGCCTGCGCATCCGGAGGTTGCACGAGAAGCTGTTCTACCGGCCACTGCTCGAATCTGTCATGCACTTCAACGCCGATGAACTGACCCTGAGCAGTGCAGCGGCGCAGCGACGGCTCGCCGCCCTGGGCTATGCCAAACCCGACCGGGCACTGAGTCACATCCGGGCGCTGGCCTCGGGGGCCGGCCGGCGCGGACAGATCCAACTGCTCATCCTGCCGCGGCTGCTCGAGTTGATCGGCCGCACCCCCGACCCCGACGCCGGTCTGCTCAACTACCGCAAACTGTGCGACGAAGTCATCGACCAGGACTGGTTTCTGCGGTTGCTGCGCGACGACGGCGTGGTCGCCGAACGGCTGATGAAACTGCTCGGCACCTCCGAGTTCATCGCCAACCTGCTGATGCGTTCGCCCGAGACAATCCGCCTGTACTCCGACGGCTCCCACGGCCCCAAACTGTGCGAACAGCAACCCGAGGACGTCGCCAAGGGTCTCATCGCCTCGACCGTGCGCCAGCGCGACCTCAAACGGGCTGTCGCCGTGGCCCGTTCACACCGCCGCGCCGAACTGGCGCGGATCGCGTCCGCCGACATCCTCGGCATGATGGACGTGCCACAGGTGTGCCGGGCCCTGTCCTCGGTGTGGGCGGCCGTCCTCAACGCCGCACTCACCGTCGTCATCGACGACTCGGTGCGCCAGTCCGGTGAACCGGCACCCGCCCGGATGGCCGTCATCGGCATGGGCCGGCTCGGCGGGGGAGAACTCGGCTACGGCTCCGACGCCGACGTCCTCTTCGTCTGCGACCCCGAACCCGGCGTCGATGAGGAAACGGCCGTGAAATGGGCCAGGACCGTCGCCGAGAACGTCCGTACCATGCTCGGCTCACCCAGCCAGGATCCGCCGCTGGAGGTGGACACCGGCCTGCGGCCCGAAGGACGCAACGGGCCCATCGTCCGCACCCTGGCCTCCTACGCCGCCTACTACGAGCAGTGGGCCCTGCCGTGGGAGATCCAGGCGCTGCTGCGAGCGCATCAGGTGGCCGGGGACGACGACCTCGGCGTCGCCTTCCTGCACATGGCCGACCGGATCCGTTACCCCGAGGGTGGGGTGTCGGGCGAGGCGGTCAAGGAGATCCGCCGCATCAAGGCGCGTGTCGACTCCGAACGGCTGCCGCGCGGCGCCGATCCGATGACGCACACGAAACTCGGCCGCGGCGGCCTCGCCGACATCGAGTGGACTGTGCAGCTGCTGCAACTCAAGTACGCGCACCGCTTCCCGGTGCTGCACAACACCTCCACCCTCGAATCGCTCGACGCCGTCGGGTCGGTGGAACTTCTCGGCGAGAACGACGTCGCCCAGCTCAAGGAGGCGTGGCTGACGGCCACCAAGGCGCGCAACGCACTGGTCCTGGTGCGTGGCAAGCCCGTCGATCAGCTGCCCGGACCCGGTCAGCAGCTGCGGCAGATCGCCTTCGCCGCGGGGTGGGCCGAGGATGAAGGGGCGGAGTTCCTGGAGCACTACCTGCGCGTGACCCGGCGGGCCAAGGTCGTCGTCCGTAAAGTGTTCGGTGCCTGAGGGTTTCCGGGGCGTCCTCTGGCGTACCCTGCGGCTGGCCGTGCTCGGCGCCGCCGGTCTGATGGTGCTGGCCACCGTCGTCGCGGTGCTGCTTCACTACGTACCGTTCGGCAGGCCGACGCTGATCGCGCTCACCAGCGGGGTGCCGTTCCTGCTCGTGATCGCGATCGTGGCGGTCGTGATCTTCGCCGGGCTCACACACTGGCTCGGGACCGCTGTGGCCGCCGTCGCCGCCGCGGCGCTTGTGTACACACAGGTTCCGCTGATCGTGAGCGCCGACACCCCCGACGGACCGAGGATCACCATCGCCACCGTGAACGTGCTCAAGGGCCACGCCGACGTGCGGGCGGTGGAATCGCTGGTCCGGGACAGCGACGTCGACATCCTCGCCCTGCAGGAGGTCACCACCGAATGGCTCGACAAGGCCCGGGTCAGCGCCATCGCGCAGCGTCTGCCGTTTGAGTTGTCCGAGGTCGTCCCTTTCGCCGCGGCCTCCGGGTCGGCGCTGTTCAGCCGCACCCCGCTGCGCGGTCACGACACCATCGAAGGCACCGCGTTCAAGAATCTGCGGGCCGTCACCGACCTGCCCGGCGCACGGGCGGCCAAGGTGCTCACCATCCACCCGGCCGCACCCACCGGAGACGCCCGGGACTGGGTCGAGGACACCGACACCATCACCGACTATCTGCACAAACTCGGTGACGGGCCGGTCATCGCGGCCGGCGACTACAACGCCACCTGGGACCAGGCACGCTTCCGTCGTATCCTGCGGGACGGCTACAGCGACGCCGGTGAACAGGCCGGGTCCGGGTACCTGCCGACATATCCGACCAACGGCAGGCTCGGCAACCGGCCCGTCGTCGGCATTGACCACGTGATCGTCAGAGGGTTCGTGGCCACCTCGGTGCGGACGCATTTCATCTCGGGCTCCGACCACCGGGCAGTGGTGGCGACCCTCGTGGCGGACTGAACCTCAGATACCGGACACCCGCCTGTGAGATTCCGTCCAGTTCGGGCCCAGGACTTCTCGTCGATGCCCCCGGCTGGTATCTGTGGTGACATCATGAGCACAGTTTCCGTGGGCGAACGGCCGTCGATCTCCAGCAGTCTCCGCGACGCGACCGCCGTGGCGCATGAGCGCGCAGAGCGCTCCGACTTCATCGGCGACCTGATGGCGGGCCGGCTCGACGCCGAGGCCTACCGGACCCTCGCCGCCCAGCTGTACTTCGTGTACCGCGCGCTCGAAGAGGTCGGCGACGACCTCCATGCCGCCGACGGCGCCCGCGCGGTCGTCGCACCGATCTTCGACGAACGCCTGCGCCGGCTGCCGCGCCTGGCCGCCGACCTGGATGCGCTCGGCGTCGACATCAGCACTGTCGAACCGCTCCCGGCCGTGGCCCGTTATGTCGAGGCGATCGACGCAACCCGCAACGATCCCGCCCGGTACGTCGCGCACCACTACACGCGCTACCTGGGTGACCTCAGCGGCGGCCAGGTGATCAAGAGCCGGATGATCTCGCACTACGGCATCGACAAGGACTCGCTGACGTTCTACGCCTTCGACGGCATCGACAAACTCAAGCGGTACAAGGACGGCTATCGCGACGCCCTCGACGGCCTGCCCATCGACGACGACGCTCACCGGCGACTTGTCGACGAGGCGATCCGGGCATTCGAGTACAACGAGGCACTGTTCGCCGAACTGGCCGCCTGAGACAAAAAGATCCGGACCCCGACGCGCCCCTGCGGCGTCGGGGTTCCGGACCGGTCGGAAATCGCCGTCAGAGAACCTCGACGACCTCGCCCGCCTTCAGCACGATCTGGCTACGGTTGTCCGAACTCAGCACCAGTTCGATCAACCGATCGTTGGTGCCGTGCGGATGGTTGTTCCGGACCGTCCCACGCCAACCCTCGATGGCGATGCGGTCCCCAGGAGCCAGGTCGTCGACAAACCGTGTGCGGTGCATAACAACATCGTTCACGATGTGACATCAGTGCAGGCAGGGCCGTTGGTCCCCAGCTGACCAGGCAAAACACCCCTACCCGCCGGTATAGAAGCCGGCCGGTGCAGGCAGCAGACGGCCCGCCCGGCGAATAGCTGGGCGGGCCGACACGGCTGCGGTGAACCCGGTCATTGCCCGGGCCGAGGATCAGCAGTCGTAGTAGAGCGCGAACTCGTAGGGGTGCGGACGGATCTGCACCGGCTCGATCTCGTTCTCACGCTTGAGCGCGATCCAGGTCTCGATGAGGTCCTCGGTGAACACGCCACCGGCGGTGAGGTACTCGTGATCCTCTTCGAGCTTGTCGATGACCGCGGCCAGCGAGGTGGGAGCCTGCGGGATGCCCTTGGCCTCCTCCGGCGGGAGCTCGTAGAGGTCCTTGTCGACGGGCTCGTGCGGCTCGATCTTGTTCTTGATGCCGTCCAGGCCCGCCATCATCATCGCGGCGAACGCCAGGTACGGGTTGCCCGAGCTGTCCGGGCAACGGAACTCCAGGCGCTTGGCCTTCGGGTTGTTGCCGGTGATCGGGATACGCACACAGGCCGACCGGTTGCGCTGGCTGTAGACCAGGTTGATCGGGGCCTCGTAGCCGGGCACCAGGCGCTTGTACGAGTTGACGGTCGGGTTGGTGAACGCCAGCAGCGACGGGGCGTGATGCAGGATGCCGCCGATGTAGTAGCGCGCCAGATCCGACAGACCCGCGTAGCCCGACTCGTCGTGGAACAGCGGCTTGCCGTCCTTCCACAGCGACTGGTGGGCGTGCATACCCGAACCGTTGTCACCGAACAGCGGCTTGGGCATGAAGGTGACGGTCTTGCCGGCCTGGTAGGCGGTGTTCTTGATGATGTACTTGAACAGCAGCACATCGTCGGCCGCGTGCAGCAGCGTGTTGAACTTGTAGTTGATCTCGGCCTGGCCGCCGGTGCCCACCTCGTGGTGCCCGCGCTCGAGGGTGAACCCGGCGTTGGTGAGGTTGGTGGACATCTCGTCGCGCAGATCCACGTAGTGGTCGTACGGGGCGACGGGGAAGTAGCCACCCTTCGGACGGACCTTGTAGCCCAGGTTGGGGCTGCCGTCAGGATCGGTGGGTGAACCGGAGTTCCACCAGCCCGACTCCGACTCGACCTCGTAGAAGGTGCCGTTCATCTGCGAGTCGAAGGCCACCGAGTCGAAGATGTAGAACTCGGCCTCGGCGCCGAAGAAGCAGGTGTCGGCGATGCCGGTGGAGGCCAGGTAGTCCTCGGCCTTGCGGGCGACGTTACGCGGGTCGCGGCTGTAGGCCTCACGCGTGAACGGGTCGTGGACGAAGAAGCTCAGGTTCATCGTCTTGGCCTTGCGGAACGGATCGATCCGCGCGGTGGCCGGGTCGGGCAGCAGCATCATGTCGGACTCGTCGATCGACTGGAAGCCGCGCACCGAGGAGCCGTCGAACGCCAGGCCTTCCTCGAACACATCCTCGGTGAACGCCGATGCGGGGATGGAGAAATGCTGCATCACGCCGGGCAGGTCGCAGAAACGGATGTCGACGTACTCGACGCCCGATTCCTTGATGCCCTCTAGTAGTTCTTCGTTGCTGCTGTACACCGTCCGGTGACTCCTTCGTGATCGGTTGCCGGTTTCCCGGCGCCGGGAGCGAAACGCGCGGACGCTGCGGTCCCCGTCAAATGAGAGACCGTCGCGTTCGGTTGTCTCATCCGCCACCGAGCTTCCAGCGGCGGATCTCAAGTCAGAACGCTATGGAGCCGAGGTTGCCCAGGAGTCAAGTACATGTTTCCCCTGTGTTACGTCGACGGGCTCTGTTCTGCGGTGTCAACACTATTCCTCCGGAGGGTCCGATGTGGCCCACATCGCCGGGCACGTCGCCCGCACTTGCACCGGGGGAGGGGGTGGCCCGGCGGCCACTACTATGGAACGCATGGGTCGAGTAACCGGATCATGGCTGTCGGGTCCCCAGATCGGCAGCCCCGACAGCATCGAATACCGCGGAGCGGACCTCGGGCTGCCACAGTCGGGGCCCGGTTCCCTCGCCACCGGCTGGACCCGCGTCCTCGGGTTGCTCATCGACTGGGTGCTCGCCTACGGGCTGAGCCTGCTGTTCACACCGCTGAGCTCGCCCTACCTGGGAACCATCGTGCTCGGCGTGTGGTTCGCCATCGGTGTGCTCGCAGTGTCGGTCTTCGGTTTCACGCCGGGACAGTTCGTCGCGGGTATGCGGGTGATGCGCGTCGATCTGGGTGCCGATCGCGCCACCGCCGAGGTCACCGGACAGACCTCTCCCGCAGCGGTCGGGATCGTGCGCGCGGTGGCCCGGCAGGTGCTCATCGTGTTCCTGGTACCCGCACTGATCAACGATTACAACGGCCGGGCGCTGCACGACCGGGCCACCGGAACGGCGCTGATCCGCACCCGCTGACGCACGGGGTGCAGTGGCATATGCCTCGGCGCATGTGCTTGGGTAGCTCAAATGGGGAGAATTCTCGGCTTCACGCTGTTTGTGTTGGGTGTCATCAGTGCCGTCGTGCTTGCGCTGATCGCGACGGTTGCAGTGCCGGTGAGCCTGAACGGAACGGCGTCGAGAATCACGGTCAAACCAGTCGAGGCCGGTCAGGCCACCAAGCTCAGGTCGTTGCCGGCACAGCCGCAGCGACGCTGGGAGGTCGACGCCGACTCGCTGTTCGGGAAGACCCGCAGCATCAAGTACATGATGGTCCGCGCCGCCGACGAGGACATGGCTGTGGTCGCGGGAGTCCCGGAGGATCAGGGGCCTGCACCCATCATGGCCGTCGACACCGAAGGCGGCGCACCGCTGTGGAAAGAGCCCAGCCTGGTCCCCGTGCAGTGGTGCGCCATCAGCCGCGACAAGAAGCTGGCGTGCCTGCGCAACGGCCAGACCGCCACGTCATCGAGCCAGGTCGCGTTCCTGGATCCGGCCACCGGCAAAGAACTGCGCACCATCACGATCGACGCACCCGGGACCGCCAAGATGTCGCGAGCCGGTGACGGTTTCGTGGTGTGGACCAGCGAGTACGACGAGATCTCGAAGTCCTCGCAGGCGACGATCGCCTGGATGAGCTCGGACGGCTCCAAGCAGTGGACCCGCAAGCCGCGCGTCGAGGAGGACGACGTCACCCTGTCCGAGGCCGGCAACGTGCTCGCCGTCCGCGACAACCAGGATTCGGTCTCGATGTACCAGCTCGACACGGGTGCGGTCCTGTACGACTCGGCCGGCGACCAGAAGGTATTCAAGGAGGAAGCGGACAAGCGCAGCCGCATCGGTGAGGTGAACGTGTACGTCAGCGCGATACCGCACGCAGGCGGGTTCGCCGTCAGCTTTCGTTCCATCTATTCGAGCGTGGTCAAGTTCTACGACAACAACGGTATCCATCTGCAGGACGTCAAGGACATCCAGCTGCCGAGCTACGCCGACGGGACCGAGGGCACGGCGGTGGTGTTCCAGCGGGAGGACCGAGGCTCGAACTACACCAGCGGGGTGATCTCGGCGACCACCTTCTCGGTCGTGTGGGAGGCATCGTCGGACTTCACCTACTCCACGGACATCGAGATGGTGGCGGGCACCTTCGTTGTCGAGAGCGACTACGACGACGACCAGAAGAAGTGGCAGATCTACCGGCTCTCCGACGGCACGAAGCTCGGTTCGCTGACCACCAGCATCTACCAGAAGATCGTCGGCAGCGACGGTGAGCGCATCGTGTACGAGGGCGACCGCACGTCCGAAGAACCCGGCCCGGGCGCGCTGACCGGGTACGACAGTGCCACCGGACGGGAGGTCTGGCGGGTCAAGTCCACCGAGAGCGCCGACAACGTCAATGTCCGGTTCGTCGGACCGAACCTGTACTGGTACAACGCGCGGACCACCAAGCGGCACGCCTCGGTGATCCAGTACGGCTGAGACCACCCCGTGGCCAGTTCCGGCGTGGAGTCAGTCGGCGGTGACGATTTCGCCGTCCACGATCTTCTTCAGGAGATCCACGGCGGGCGGTCCCGCCTCGGCGGTGTTGGCGGAATCGTCACCACTGCCCTGCGCGAAGCCGGCGCGGACCGCGACACAGCCGCCGTCGGTCTTGCGGCGGACCTCGCCGGTCCGGACGCCGCTGTTGGTGCGCTCGGGGACGCTCCACACCCACTTGCCCTTGCCGTCGCACTGCCGGACGCCGGTGACCGTCAGATAGTTGGCGCCCCGCGACGACGACCCGAGCTGGGTGGTGGTCAGGGCGTCGGTGAGTGCGCTGAGGTCCCTGTCGTCGCCCTTCGGGGTCAGCAGCACAGTGCCGTCAAGGTCGCGGGCCTGCCAGCCGCCCGGCACCTGAATCTGCACCGACGTTCCCCCGGACAGACTGAACCGCTGACCGGAGTCATCGGACATACAACCGGTCAGCGCGGCCGAACACGCGAGGGCGAGGACCGCGGCACCCGTGGTTCTGTTCACGCCTGCCCTCAGCTACGACGGCGGGCGGTGCGCTGCATGCCGCGCATCTTGGCGCCCGCGGGCATCGGGCCCTTCGGCATACCCGCGGCGCCGGTCTTACCGCCGAGCGCCTGCAGACGGCCGTCCAGGGCGTCGATCCGCTTGCCGTCGATGTTGCTGGGCAGCTTGTTGATGTGGCGTTCGAGCTTGGACAGTGGGACCTGCCCGTCCTCGTTGCCGACCATGATCTCGTAGATCGGGGTGTCGCCGACGACGCGGGCGGCCTTCTTCTTCTCCTGCGCGAGCAACTGCTTGATGCGGGCCGAGTTTCCCTCGGCCACGAAGATCACACCCGGTTTGCCGATCACGCGGTGCACGGCGTCGAGATGTGAGGTGCCCACCACGGCCTGCTTGACGCGCCACTGGCCCCGCATGTTGCCCAGTGCCCAGCCCGCGGCGCCCGGCTGGCCCTCGGCCTTCTTGTACACCGAACTCTGCACGCGGCGGCCGAACAGGATGAACGCGGCGAGCACACCGAGCACGACGCTCAGCGGGATGAACAGCCACGGCGCACCGAAGACGAGGCCCAGCACCACGCCGAGCGCGACGACCAGCACGAACACCCCGACCATGTACGGGATGAGGCGCTTGTCGTCCTTGCGCTGCATCTGGAACGCCTGCCAGAGCTGCTGGCGCCGTTCCTTCGATGCCGTCTTACGCGCCTGTTTGGCCGCGGCCTTCTCTTCTTTGCTGACCGCCGACTTCGCCTTTGCCATGGTGGCCAGTTTACGTGCTCACCTCAGCGTTGAGTGCCCGGGTTCGCCAGGTGTGAACGAGGAGCGTTCCGGTCAGCGCGCCATCCGTGCCAGCACGCTGGAAGCCTCCTGGCTGGCCGAGCCTTCCTCGGCCAGATGCGCCATCGCGGGGGAGAGCTCCCGTCCGTGACGGGCCATCGCCTGGGCGTAGAGCCGTCCAGCGCGATAGGACGAGCGCACCAGCGGCCCGGCCATCACCCCGGCGAATCCGAGCTCCTCGGCGAACTGCGAGTGCTCGACGAACTCCTCCGGCTTGACCCAGCGTTCCACCGGATGATGGCGGGGGGAGGGGCGCAGGTACTGCGTGATCGTGACGATGTCGCAGCCGGCGTCGTACAGGTCGGCCAGGGCCTCGCGGACCTCCTCGGGTGTCTCGCCCATGCCCAGAATCAGGTTGGACTTGGTGACGAGTCCGAAATCGCGTGCGGCGGTGAGTACGTCGAGCGAACGCTCGTAGCGGAACGCGGGACGGATGCGCTTGAAGATGCGCGGCACAGTCTCCAGGTTGTGCGCCAGCACCTCGGGGCGGGCGTCGAACACCTCGGCCAGCAGGTCGGGTTTGGCATGGAAGTCCGGGATCAGGTTCTCCACGCCGGTGCCCGGATTGAGCCGGTGGATCGCGCGCACCGTCTCGGCGTACAGCCAGGCACCCTCGTCGGGCAGGTCGTCGCGGGCAACACCGGTTATCGTCGAATAGCGCAGGCCCATCGCCTGCACGCTCTCGGCGACCCGGCGCGGTTCGTCGCGATCGAGCTCGGCCGGTTTGCCGGTGTCGATCTGGCAGAAGTCGCAGCGGCGGGTGCACTGCTCACCGCCGATCAGGAACGTCGCCTCGCGATCCTCCCAGCATTCGTAGATGTTGGGGCAGCCGGCCTCCTCGCACACCGTGTGCAGACCCTCACGCTTCACCAGGCCCTTGAGTTCGGTGTACTCGGGACCCATCGTGGCGCGGGTCTTGATCCACTTGGGTTTGCGCTCGATGGGGGTCTGCGCGTTGCGGATCTCCAAGCGCAGGAGTTTGCGGCCGTCGGGGGTGGCTGTCACTGTGCTGATCCTACGTGCGTCGTGGACGCCGGGCCGTCGGCCGGTGCGTCGGGGTTGAGTGGGCGGGGTGCGTCCAGGGCATCGGCAACCCGCATGCAGACATCGTCGACGACGCTGTCGACGGGAAGCGGCCGGCCGAGTTCGCGAGCCAGGGAGGTGACACCCGCGTCGGCGATGCCGCAGGGGACGATGGCGTCGAACGCGGACATGTCCGGGTCGACGTTGAGCGCGAAACCGTGCAGCGCGACACCCCGGGCGACCCGGATGCCGATCTGCCCGAGCTTGCGTTCACCCGCGGCGTCGCGGATCCACACCCCGGACCGGCCCTCGACGCGCCCGGTGGTGACGCCGAGGCCCGCGCACACGTCGATGAGCGCCCCTTCCAGACGCCGCACATAATCGACGACGTCGAGCGGTTCGGCGAGCCGGACGATCGGGTAGCCGACGAGCTGACCGGGACCGTGCCAGGTGATGCGTCCGCCGCGGTCGACGTCGATGACGAGGGAACCGTCGGTCGGCCTGTCGGAGTCCTCGGTGCGTTTACCGGCGGTGTAGGTGGACGGATGTTCCAGGAGCAGCAGCACGTCGTGGTCGAGGGCACCGTCGGCACGCTCGGCGGCGAGGCGGTGCTGCAGGTCGTAGGCGTCGCGGTAGTCGACGACGCCGAGCCGGCGGAACTCGATCGGCGCCGCGCTCATCCGGGCGCCGCCACGGGTGCGGGTGGGTATTTCAGGCACTTGCGTATTCCAGAGCGGAGTCGATGTCGGGATGGGTGAAGGTGAAACCGGCGTCGGTGAGCACCTGAGGTACAACACGCTGGGAGTGCAGAATCATTTCCTCCGCCATCTCGCCGCCGAGCCTGCGGACCACGAAATCGGGCACCACCAGCCGGGCCGGGCGGTGTAGCGCCGAACCGAGCGCCTTGGCGAAGTCGGTGAACCGCACCGGATTCGGGGCGCACAGATTGACCGGGCCGGTGATCTTGTTGTCGGTAAGACTGTTCTCAAGGATCGTCACGATCGCCGCCACCTCATCGGGCAGCGTGATCCACGAGAAGTACTGATCGCCCGCGCCGAACGTGGCGCCGAGCCCCATCCGGAACAGCGGCGTGAGCTTGCCGATCAGTCCGCCGCGGGAGGAGATCACCGGGGCGGTACGCAGGAGGACGACGTTGGTGCCGGCACCCGCCACCGAGGTGGCGGCGTCTTCCCAGTCCCGCACCACGTCGGCGAGGAAACCTGTTCCGGCGGGGTCGGTTTCGACGGCCGCGTGGGCGCCGGTGTCACCGTAGTAGCCGGTGGCACTGGCACTGACGAACACGGGCACCCCCGCCTCGGCGACCGCCTCGGCCAGCACCTCGGTGGGAGTGATCCGGGAATCGCGGATCTCCTGCTTGAACCGGCCCGACCAGCGGTGATCGCCGATACCGACACCACCGAGACCCACGACTGCCCCGACTCCGTCGAGAGTCCGCGGGTCGACGCCGAAGGTCTCGGGATCCCAATAGTGTTCGTCGTCGGCCCGGACCTGCCGGCGTACCAGCCGGATCACGGTGTGTCCGGAGCCGCGCAGGGTGTCGACGAGGGCCGAACCGATCAGCCCCGCCGACCCTGCGACGGCGATCCTCATGACGGGCTACAGACCGAGATCCGCGGCGAATGAGCCACCTTCGAGGCGCTTCTTGACGGTGGTCAGGAAGCGGCCGGCGTCGGCGCCGTCGATCAGCCGGTGATCGTAGGTCAGCGGCAGGTACGACATCGAGCGGATGGCGATCACGTCGGATCCGTCGGGCTCGGTGACGACCACCGGGCGCTTGACGATCGCACCGGTGCCGAGCATGGCCGCCTGCGGCGGAACCAGGATCGGGGTGTCGAACAGCGCGCCCTGGCTGCCGATGTTGGTGATGGTGAACGTGCCACCGGCCAGCTCGTCGGGCTTGAGCCCGCCGGAGCGGGCACGGGCGGCGATGTCGGCGATGGCGCGCGCCAGTCCGGCGATCGACAGGTCGTCGGCGTTGTGGATCACCGGCGACAGCAGACCCTGATCGGTGTCGACGGCGATACCGAGGTGGACGTTGCCGTAGTAGGTGATCTCCTTGGCGCCCTCATCGATGGAGGCGTTGACGTTCGGGTGCGCCTTGAGCGCCTCGACCACGGCCTTGGCGATGAACGGCAGGAACGTCAGGTTGACGCCCTCGGAGGACTTGAACGACTCCTTGGCGGCCTTGCGCAGGCTGACGATCTTGCTCATGTCGACCTCGAACACCTGCGTGAGCTGCGCGCTCTCCTGCAGCGACTCGCGGGTCTTCTTGGCCGTGATGAGGCGGATCCGGTTGGCCTTCTGCGTCGTTCCGCGCAGTGCGGCGAGCTCGGGCTTGACCTCGGGGCCGGCGGCGGTCGCAGCGGGTGCGCTCGCAGCGGCGGGCGCGGCGGCGGCGGGAGCTGCTGGGGCCGGAGCTTTGGCAGCCTCGGCAGCGGCGAGCACGTCCTGCTTGCGGATGCGTCCGCCCACGCCGGTGCCCTTGACCGTGTTCAGGTCGATGTTGTTCTCGGCGGCCAGCTTGCGGACCAGCGGCGTCACGTACGGCGTCGACTCGATGGTCGGCGGATCGGCCTTGACGACGGTCGCGGTCTCGGCGGGAGCCGGGGCGGGCTCGGGTTCCGGTGCCGCGGCGACCGGTTCCGGCTCGGGTTCCGATTCCGGTTCGGGTTCGGGTTCCGGCGCGGGGGCAGGGGCGGCGGGTGCGGCAGCGGGCACGGCCCCGGCCGCACCGATGATGGCCAGCTTGCCGCCGACCTCGACGACGTCGTCCTCCTGGGCGAAGATCGCCAGCAGGGTGCCGGAGGCGGGTGCGGGGATCTCGGTGTCGACCTTGTCGGTGGAGACCTCCAGTAGCGGCTCATCCTCGGAGACCTCGTCGCCGACGGCCTTGAGCCAGTTGGTGACCGTGCCCTCGGTGACGGACTCGCCCAGAGCCGGCATCACGACCTCGGTGCCCTCGGCGGCCGATGCCGGCGCGGCGGGAGCGGCGGGAGCGGCGGGTTCCGGCTCAGCGGCGGGTTCGGCGGCCGGTTCGGGTGCGGCGGGCTCCTCCGCGGCCGGGGGAGTGGCCGCAGGTGCGTCGCCGGCGGACTCGGAGGCGTCACCGATGACGGCCAGCTCGCCGCCGATCTCCACGACGTCGTCCTCGTGCGCGACGATCTTGATCAGCACACCGGAAGCCGGGGCGGGGATCTCGGTGTCGACCTTGTCGGTGGAGACCTCCAGCAATGGCTCGTCGGCCTCGACGGTGTCTCCCTCCTCCTTCAGCCACCTGGTCACTGTTCCTTCGGTGACGCTTTCACCCAGGGCGGGCATCTGGACGGAGAAGGTCATCGTTGTTGACTCCTCAAACTCAAACTTGACGCGTTGATGACGGACAAATTATGTGCGGATCGGCATCGGCGGGTGGTCGATTCCTCGGGATAGAACCCTACCCGTGTTCGTCTGCCGACATGTGATGTGCGGTAGTTACGCGCGGGTAAGTTTGCTGCCCCACTCCAAGGGTGAGTGGGTCAGCCGTTGGCGACGATGTCTTCGAGGACCGCGAGGATCGTGCGGACCGGTACGCCCGTGCCACCCTTGGGGTTGTAGCCCCACGCACCGCCGGTGTTGAACGCGGGTCCGGCGATGTCGATGTGGGCCCACTGCACCCCGTCGGGCACGAACTCCTTGAGGAACACGCCGGCCAGCAGCATGCCGCCCCAGCGCTGCGACCCGGCGTTCACCAGATCGGCGACCCGCGAGTTGAGCTCGGAGCGTAGCTCGGACGGCAGCGGCATGGCCCACGCGTTCTCACCGGTCTCCGCGGACAGCCGCGCCACCCGGTCCCGGAACTCGTCGGTGCCCATCACCCCTGGGGTGCGGGTACCCAGGGCCACCATCTGCGCACCGGTGAGCGTCGCGGTGTCGATGAGGTAGTCGGGGTCGTCCTCGCCGGCGCGCACGATCGCGTCGGCCAGGATCAGGCGGCCCTCGGCGTCGGTGTTGATGACCTCGACGGTGATACCGCCATATTGGGTGAGCACGTCGCCGGGGCGCTGCGCGGTGTCCGACGGCATGTTCTCGGCCATCGGGACGGTGGCGATGACGTTCACGCCGAGACCGAGCTTCGCGGCCAGGATCGTCGAGGCGATCACCGCCGCCGCGCCACCCATGTCGGAGGTCATGTTCTCCATGCCCGCCGGCGGCTTGAGCGAGATGCCACCGGTGTCGAAGGTGATGCCCTTGCCCACCAGGGCGACGGTCTTGGCGTCCTTGCCGGCGTTGTGGGTGAGGCGGACCAGCCGCGGCAGCCGCGAGGAGCCCTTGCCGACGCCGATGATGCCGCCGTAGCCGTTCTTGGTGAGCTCGGCGTCGTCGAGGATCTCGACCTTCAGTCCGGCGGCGCCGGCCAGCACCCGCGCCCGTTCGGCGAACTCCTGCGGATACAGGTGGCTCGGGGGAGTGTTGACGAAATCACGGGCCAGCGCCACACAGTCGGCGACAGCGACGGCGTGGGCGAGCTCGGTCTTGGCCTCCTTGGTCCGCTCCTCCACGAGCAGGGTGACCGATGTCGGCGGCGCCTTCTTGGACCGGGATTTGTCGGAGCGGAACTCCTCGAACCGGTACGAGCCCAGGAAGAAGCCCTCGGCCGCGGCGGCCAGGTTCACATCCGACAGTGTGGTGGCCACCGAGGCCAGGCCGTCGAGCGAGCGTGCCACGATGCCCGCGGCCTGCCGCACCTTGTCGGCGTCGTCGAGATCGGCGGCGGCACCCAGGCCGACGGTGACGATCAGCTCGACCGGCACCGACGACGGCGCCGGAAAGCGATGCACCTCACCGTGTTTGCCGGTGGCGCCCAGCACCTTCAGTGACGCCGAGATCTGTTCTGCCGCAGCGTCGTCGAGAATCCCGTCGATGGTCACCAGGGTGGGGTCGCCGGGTTCGGCACCGGTGTCTTCGCCGGACGAGTCGGGGGCGATCAGGCCGAGAACGAGGACCGTGTCGTCGGCGTCGATGGTGGCGGACAGGTGCAATTCGGGGCCGCGAACGCGGTCGAAGGAGTCGTTCTTGCTCACCTGGTCAACTCTGCCACAGCGCCGACACCCGGGAAGGTATCGGCGACGGTTGATCCTGACCTCGCCCGACCGGCGCGAGCCGGTGCCGCCGACCCAGTAGCGTAAGGCGTTATGAGTGAGCTGCTGGATGGTCCGATCGCGGACCGGCACGTCGCGCTGGAAGCGAGTTTCGCCGCCTTCGGAGGGTGGAACATGCCGGTCTCCTACGCCGGTACCGTCGCCGAACACACCGCCGTCCGCGAGGCCGCGGGCATCTTCGACGTCAGTCACCTGGGCAAGGCGCTGGTGAGCGGCCCGGGAGCGGCGGACTTCGTGAACTCCACGCTGACAAATGACCTGGGCAAGATCGCGCCGGGCAAGGCGCAGTACACCCTGTGCTGCAACGAGGCAGGCGGCGTGATCGACGATCTGATCGCCTACCTCGTCGGCGACGACGAGGTGTTCCTGGTGCCCAACGCGGCCAACACCGCCACCGTCGTGGCCGCCCTGCGGGCCGCCGCCCCCGAGACGATCACCATCACCGACCAGCACCGCGACTACGCGGTGTTCGCGGTGCAGGGGCCGCGCGCTCCCGAGGTGCTCGACGCACTCGGGCTGCCGTCGGACATGGAGTACATGGCATTCGCCGACGCCGAGCTGATCCTGTCCGAGGGGGCGGCGCCGGTACGGGTGTGCCGAACCGGCTACACCGGCGAACGTGGCTTCGAGATCCTGCCTCGCTGGGCCGACGCCGGGCCGGTGTTCGACGCCCTGCTGGCTCAGGTGACCGCGGTGGGCGGTCAGCCGGCGGGCCTCGGCGCCCGGGACACCCTGCGCACCGAGATGGGCTACGCGCTGCACGGACACGAACTGTCCACCGAGATCACCCCTGTCCAGGCCCGTGTCGGCTGGGCCGTCGGCTGGGACAAACCGGCGTTCTTCGGCCGCGATGCCCTGCTCGTGGAAAAGTCCGCGGGTCCGGTGCGCCGGCTCTACGGTCTGCGGGCCACCGGCCGCGGTATTCCCCGCGAGGGCTGCGCGGTGACCGGGGCCGACGGACAGCAGATCGGCACCTGCACCTCGGGCACCTTCTCGCCGACCCTCAAACAGGGCATCGCGCTGGCACTGCTCGACACGGCGTCCGGGGTCAAGAAGGGTGACGAGGTCGCGATCGACGTGCGGGGCCGTGCGCTGGCCTGCGAAGTGGTCATCCCGCCGTTCGTCGAGTCGCACGTCTGAACCACCGGCGGCCGGGTCGGCGGAAAGCACTTGCCGCGCGGCGATAGGATGGACCAATGACCTTGCAGTTCAGCCGCACCGAACACCCCCATCCCGTCTCGGAGGGGCGGCGTTCGGAGATCCTCGCCGCACCGGGATTCGGAAAGTTCTTCACCGACAACATGGTGATGGTCGACTACGACGTCGACCGGGGATGGCATAACGCGCAGGTAAAGCCATACGGCCCCATCGCGCTCGACCCGTCGGCCATGGTCCTGCACTACGGCCAGGAGATCTTCGAGGGCCTCAAGGCCTACCGGCAGCCCGACGGCACGATCGCCGCGTTCCGGCCCGAGGCCAACGGTGAGCGCCTGCAACGCTCGGCGCAGCGCCTCGCCATGCCCGCCCTGCCCATCGACGACTTCATCGAATCGCTGAAGGCGCTGCTCGACGCCGACAACGAGTGGGTGCCTGCCGCCGGCGGCGAGGAGTCGCTGTACCTGCGCCCGTTCATGTTCGCCTCGCAGGCCGGACTCGGCGTCAACGCGCCGTCCGGGTCGTACATCTACTCGGTCATCGCCTCCCCGGCGGGTGCCTACTTCTCCGGCGGCATCAAGCCGGTGAGTGTGTGGCTGTCCACCGAGTACGTGCGCGCCGCGCCCGGCGGCACCGGTTTCGCCAAGTGCGGCGGCAACTACGCCGCGGCATTCCTCGCGCAGCAGCAGGCCACCGCGCAGGGCTGCGATCAGGTCGTGTGGCTCGACGCCATCGAACGCCGCTACATCGAGGAGATGGGCGGCATGAACCTGTTCTTCGTGTTCGGTTCCGGCTCCGACGCCCGCCTGGTCACCCCCGAGCTGAGCGGTTCGCTGCTGCCCGGCATCACCCGCGACTCGCTGCTCACCCTCGCCGCCGACGCCGGCTTCGGCGTGGAGGAGCGCAAGATCAGCACCGAGGAACTCCGCAAGGGCGTGGCGTCCGGTGACATCACCGAGGTGTTCGCCTGCGGCACCGCCGCTGTGATCACCCCCGTCGGCCGCGTCCGCGGCGTGGGCGAGGACTACACCATCGCCGACGGACAGCCGGGCGAGGTCACGATGGCCCTGCGCGACACCCTCACCGGGATCCAGCGCGGCACCTTCGCCGACACCCACGGCTGGATGACCCGCCTGTTCTGAACACGGCGGAATCCCCGCACTGCCCGCATTTGAGTGACTCAGATGCGGGCAGTGCCGTTTATCCGTCTACAAAACGAATCCACCGGCCGGGGTGACGACGACTTCGCGAACGCGATGGAAGCTGTAGAACTGCCGGTTCGGGGTGGCGATCCAGCCGTTGCAGTTGGCCTGTGTGGAGTACACCATGGGGAACCCGCCGAGCTGTGGTGCGAGTCTCAGGGTGATGGACCCGGTGGCGGTTTTGCCGTGGACGAATCTGTCACCGCGGGAACTGCTGCTGAGACGATTCGGGTCTCCGATGATGAGTTCGCAGGTCAGGGGCTGTTTCGGGAGGCCCGAGACATGCAGCGCGACGACACCGCCGGACACCGAGAAGTCGGCGCGGGGAGCGGCCGGGGCGGCGTGGGCCGGTACCGGTGCCAGCGCGGTGCCACCCGCGGCGAGCAGTGCACCCACGAGCATGATCAGCAGCGCGAGCGCCGGGCCCGCGGTCCGGGATGGCGTGCGTGGTATCCGTGCCATCTCCTACCTCCTGACGGTCTGCGACGACCGTATCCATCGTCGCAGACCATCGGCCTCGGCGTGAGGATATGAGAAGTCCTTCGGAGACGCTGAGATCGTGGGCGATTGCCGGGAGGACTCCCATGGGGGTCATTTCGGTGGTGGTGACAGCGAAGACTGAAATGCCGACCATGGCGACGGACAACCAGTTTCGCAGCGAAGATGTCGGCCGACGAGGTGACGAACCGCGACAGGCAGTAGGTGAATTGGTCTGAAATCCGGGGGATTCAGCTCTCGCTCGTCGGCGGCGCCGGGCGCCGAGTTCGAAGGCTGCGACTCTCCCGCTCAGTGATCCCCGACTTCAGCCGAGGTCGGGGATCACGCGCCGGTGGGCAAGTCGGTGCGAGCCGAAACTGCCGCTACGAGCCGAAACCGCCCAGGGGCGTGACGAACAGGGTTTTGTGGGACGTCAGATTGCGGGACTTCGACTTGATGGTCCAGAAGCAGTCGAGACCGACCTTGTAGGAGGCCGGCAGCGGATGCAGCGGGGGATACGCCGACAGGACGATCGACCCGGTCTTGGTGGTGCGTTCGATGTGCACCCCGCCCTGGTTGCTGCCGAGCGGGTTGTCGGTGCGTGGATCGCTGATGGTGAAGATGCAGTCCACCGGCACTCGCGGAAGATTGTCGGCGCGGGCGACGACCTTGCCTCCCTGCACGACGAAACTCGCCTTCGGTACGGCCGGCGCGGCATCGGCGGGTACGGCGACCGAGGCCGCCGCCACGGTTGTTGCCACCAGGCCTGCCATCACAATGGTCCTGGTACGTCGCATGTCGATGCCTCCCATGATTCATGCGGTGCACGGCACTGTGGAGTGCCGTATTGCTTAGTGTGACACCTGGCGCACCCGTCAGGTATTCCGAACGGTGTATGGCGCGAAGACACCGAAAGGTGTGACGAACAGCGGCGTCAACCGACCTGGCGGAGCCGTTGCGCGATGCGGTGGCGGTACTTATCGATGCTTGATGCCGAACAGGTGGGAAGCGTTGTCGAAGCACACGGCGCGTAGCCAGTCGACGCCGAGGTCGAGGCGCGCACACGCGTCGAGCGAGTGTCTGTACGGGTACGGGATGTTCGGGAAGTCACTGCCGAAGAGCACCTTGTGGCCGAGGTCGCGGAGCTGCCCGCGCAGTTCGCGCGGAAACGGCGCGAGTTGTTCGGAGAAGTCGGTGAACGCCATCGTCGTGTCGAGGTGAACGTTGTCGTAGCGTTCGGTGAGGTCGAGGAAATCCGCGTACTCAGGCATGCCCATGTGCGCGATGATCAGTGGCAGAGACGGAAACCTGCCGAGAAGCCGACGTATCGGTTCCGGACCGGTGTAGGTTCCCGGAGCCGGTCCCGAACCGCAGTGGATCACGACGGGGATCTGGGCGTCGTCGATCTGTTTCCACACCGGATCGAGCAGCGGGTCGTCGGGTGGGTAGTCGCCGACCTGTATGTGCGACTTGAAGATCCGTGCCCCGGCGGCGATCGCGTCGGCGACGTAGCCTGGTGCGTCAGGTTCTGGGTAGAACGTCGCTGTCTGCAGACAGTCGGGATGAGAGGCGGCGAAGTCGATCGCCCAGCCGTTGAGCCACTGCGCCATCCCGGGCTTGTGCGGGTAGATCATCGATGAATAGCCCAGAACCCCGAACGAGCGCAGCGCCGCAACCCGGCTGTTCTCCTCGGTGCGGTAGGTGATGGGCCATTCGCGGCCGATCATCGGCCCGGCGGAGTCGAAGTACGCCCAGACCTTGTCCAGAACCTGTTTGGGCATGAAATGGGTGTGCACGTCGATCAGTCCGGGCAGTCCGAGATCGTCCGTGAACGCCCGGATCGAGGTGGCCTCCGCCGGGCTGAACGGTTGTGGTGCCGAGGTACACATATCTGGAGAGTCTGACCGGGCTCGGGTCAGCGGGCAAGGAGGCCGACGACGGTCATCGCCAGACCGATCTCGATCGCCGCGCCGAGGACGTCGCCGGTGATCCCACCGATGCGGCGTGCGCAGTGCCGCGACAGCAGCCAGACCGCCCCGGCCATGACTGCGAAAGTGATTACCGCGGTGAGCATGTGGCCCACGTCGTAGCCGCCCGGTCCGGTGGCGCCGAGTATCGCTGCCCCGGCCAGCATGACGGCTGGCCAGACGATCAGCGACAGTCCTTGCGTACCGGCGACCATCGCACCGAACCCGGTGGAGGCGGCCGGTGCGAGGCTCCGCCGGCAGGCGAGTACTGCGGCGACCCGCGCCGCGACGACCGCGAAAACGATGTCATACCAACGATGTTGCTCGGTGAGTATGGCGAATCCGATGGCCTGCACCGCACCCGCCGCCACGATCGCCGCCGCACCGAACGGGCCCACCGACCCCGACTTCATCACCTCGGCGACCCGTTCCGGAGGCCCGTAACAGCCCAGCCCGTCGACGGTGTCGGCCAGGCCGTCCACATGCATGCCGCGGGTGATCAGGGCCAGGCCGATCACCAGCAGCACCCCGATCATCACCGCCGGCAGAGCGGTGTGCGAGAGGCCGAAAGCCAGTGCCGCCGCGGCGGTTCCGAGTAGCGCTCCGACGACGGGCACGGCCGCGATCACTGCGGCGCCGGTACGCCGGTCCATCTCTACCGCCGGCGACGGGACCGGCACGACGGTCAGCCAACTGACGGCCACATGCACCGCGGTGACGGGGGACAGTCGGGTCATGGTGGTGTGCTCAGCCGCCCGACACGCCCGCCTCGCCGAACGTGGCCATCGAGGTGAGCACGTCGATCGCCGACTGCACCACCGGCAACGCCAGCACGGCGCCGGTACCCTCACCGAGCCGCATCGACATCTCCATGATCGGTTCGAGGTCGAGATGCTCCAGCGCGGCCGCGTGGGCCGGTTCGACCGACCGATGCCCGGCCACCCACCACTGCACGGCGCCCGGGGCCAGCTGTTCGGCGACCAGTGCCGTGGCGGTGACGATACCCCGTCCACGATCACGGGTGTCCTGCGGACCGCGGCCTGTGCCAGGAAACCGGCCATCGCCGCAAGATCGGCGCCGGCGACCGTGGCGAGCATGGTCAGCGGGTCGTGCCGGTGCGGTCGCACCCTGCGCATGCCGTCACGGATGGCGGCGGTCTTGCGGATCCAGCCCGCGTCGTCGATACCGGAACCCCGGCCGACGACCTCGACGGGTTCGCGTGAGGTGATCGTGCCGATCAGCACGGAGGCGGGCGTCGTGTTGCCGATACCCATCTCGCCGGCGATGAGCAGGTCGGCACCCGCGTCGACGAGGCTGTCGGCGATGGCCCGGCCGGCCGCGAGCGCCTGGCGGGCCTCGTCGATGGTGAGGGTGTCGGTCACCCGCAGGTCGCCGCAGCTGCGCCGCACCTTGAACGCGGCCACGGCCGGGTCGGTGTCGGCATCGACCGAGATGTCGGCCACATGCACCGTCGCACCGGCGCGCCGGGCGAGCACATTGATTGCGGCGCCGCCACCACCGATGTTGGCGACCATCTGCGCGGTGACCTCGGGCGGATATGCCGACACACCGTCGCGGGCGACGCCGTGATCGCCGGCGAACACGACGACCCTGGGGGAGCGCAGCGGCCGCGGCGGGCAGATACCCTGGCATGCCGCCACCCAGTTGCCCAGCTCCTCCAGCCTGCCGAGCGACCCCGGAGGTTTGGTGAGGGTGAGCTGCCGGGCGCGAGCGGCCTCGGCCACGTCGTGATCGGGTGCGTCGATCGGCGGGAAGATCTCGGCGTCGGCCGGGTCGACGGGCCGGGCCGGTACCGGCAGCGCTCCCACCCGGACGACAGCATCGGCGTCGTCGGCGGCGGGTATCGCTCCGGGGCCGGGCGGGGTGTCCATCACCGGTGCCACAGCCTCGGTCGGCGTCGCAGCCTCAACCGGCACCGGGGCCGGGGTGATCGGAACGGGCTGTGCCGCGGTGATGTCGACGGGTTCACCGGCGGGCAGTTCCAGCACCCGTCCGGCGACGACCAGCAGCACGCGATCACACACCTGGGCCAGGAGCGCGTTGACGGAGCCGAGATCGTCCTGGAAGCGGCGTCCGGCGGGGGTGGGCGGCACCGGGGCCAGCCCCACCTCAGGGCTGATCAGCACCAGGTCGCCGGTGTAGCCGGCCACCGCGTCGTGCAGTGCGGCTGCGGCATCGGCGATGCCGCGTTCGGGATGGTCCCAGCCGTCGACGGCGTCGACGTGTGCGGCGACCCAGTTGCCGATGTCATCGACGAGCGTCGGCGTGTCCGGATCGCCGGTGAGCGCCGCCGCGACGTCGGAGGTCTCGACGGTCAGGTAATGCTCCCCGCGGCGTTCCCGGTGGGCACGCACCCGGGCCACCCACTCGGTGTCCGTGGAGATCGTGGGACCGGTGGCGATGTAGCGCACCTGCGGATAGGCGGCGAGCAATGCCTCACCGTGCGCGGACTTGCCCGACCGCACCCCGCCCAGGATGAGGGTTCGTGTACCTGCCATGCGCGTCAGACCGCGTCGCCGGCCGACACCTGGGGACGCGGCGCGCGCATCCTGCGCAGCTGCATCGCCCGGCTGAACGAGTACCAGCCCAGCTTGAAGCCGCCGTCGGCGCTGTCGGGATAGCGTTCACGCACCCGGCGGTTCACCAGTCGGCCCAGGACGACGGCGTCGACGATCATCACCACCACGAACACCAGCAGCACGATGTTCATGATCATCGGGTAGTTCACCGAGATCGGGGTGAACATGAAGAAGATCAGCACGATCGCGAACGGCATGAACAGGCCGGCCAGGTTGCGGCGCGAGTCCACGATGTCGCGGGCGAACCTGCGGACCGGACCCTGATCGCGCGGCAGCAGGTACCGCTCCTCGCCGGCCATCATGCCCTCGCGCTGCTCCAGCCGCCGGGCGCGCCGGTCATCGGAGGCGGCGCGCTTCTCCTCGCGCGTCATCGTCGACTTGAGTTCCTTCTTGCGGGCCCTTGCTTCGGCCCTCGTGGTGGGCGCGGGAGCCACCGGACCGCGCTTACGTCCCTGCGCGTCGCGGCGGGACGGGGTGGGACGGCCCTTGCCTGGCGTGTAGGCACTGCCTTTGCCGGTGCCGGGGGTCTCCTCCGCGGCCGGGGTCTGCTCCTCGGGGGCTGGCGAAGGGGCGTCGGCGTCCTTTTTCCATGGCAGTTTCACGGCCTCGAGAGTAGGGGATTCCGTCGTGCCGATGCGCGCGGACCTCCCTATACTCCGGCTATGACGCAGCCCATGACCGTGCTCGTGGCGCCCGACTCGTTCGGAGACACGCTCACCGCAGTCGCCGCGGCCGACTGTATCGCCGAAGGCTGGCTGGCGGCCCGCAGCCAGGACACCGTCCTGCTGGCACCCCAATCCGACGGCGGCCCGGGTTTCGTGGATGTCCTTGCCTCCCGGCTGGGCGCCGTCCACACCACCCGGGTGCCGGGGCCTCTCGGCGCCGATGTCGACGCCAGGTGGCTGCTGCACGACGACCCCGACGGCGCGGCTTCCGGACTCACCACCGCCTACCTGGAATGCGCCCAATGCTGCGGACTGCACCAGCTCGGCGGAACCCCCACCCCGCACACCGCGCTCGCCGCCGACACCACCGGACTCGGTGAACTGGTCGTGGCCGCCCTCGCCGCCGGTGCGCGCCGCCTCGTCGTCGGTCTGGGCGGTAGCTCCACCAGCGACGGCGGCGCCGGCATGATCACCGCGCTCGGTGGTCCCGACGCCGCCCGCGCACTGCTGGCCGATATCGAGATCGTGGTGGCCTCCGACGTCGAGAATCCGCTGCTCGGGCCGCTCGGCGCGGCCGCGGTGTTCGGGCCGCAGAAGGGCGCCGACCCGGTGACGGTCGAGCGGATCGAGGACCGGATGCGGCAGTGGGCGCAGGTACTCACCGAGATGGCCGGGCGCGATGTCGGTGAGTTGCCGGGTGCCGGTGCCGCCGGCGGTCTGGGTGCGGCACTGCTGGCGCTGGGCGGTCACCGGGTGGCGGGCGCGACGGTCGTCGCCCAGGCCACCGGACAGTCCGAGGTGGTGGCCCAGGCCGATCTGGTGATCACCGGGGAGGGCAAGTTCGATTCACAGACGCTGCGCGGCAAAGTGGTCTCGGCCCTGACGTCGGCGGCCATCGGGCGGGGCGTGCCCGCGATCGTCTTCGCCGGGCAGGTGACGCTGCCCGCCGAGGAGATCGCCGACGCCGGGATCGCCGGGGCCTACGCGATCGTCGACCGGGCCGGCTCGGTCGAGGTCGCGATGTCGGATGCGGCGGCGCAACTGACCGGGTTCGCGGCCGACGTCGCGGCCCGGTGGGGTGACTGAGTGGGCCAGGCCGAACGGGCCGGACCCGTGGGAATAGCGGCTGACGGGGTACCGTTGACGATGAAGACCCCCGCTCGATTGCACGAGGAGCTGAGCACATGACCGTTGCCAACGAATCCGGCGCCGCCACGTCGACCGGCGTCATCCTGACCGACACAGCCGCGGGCAAGGCCAAGGCGCTGCTCGACCAGGAGGGCCGTGACGACCTGTCCCTGCGCATCGCAGTCCAGCCGGGTGGCTGCGCGGGCCTGCGCTACCAGCTGTTTTTCGACGACCGTTCCATGGACGGCGACCTGACCGCCGACTTCGGCGGCGTCACCCTGGCCGTCGACCGGATGAGCGCACCGTACGTGCAGGGCGCCACCATCGACTTCGTCGACACCATCGAGAAGCAGGGTTTCACCATCGATAACCCCAACGCCACCGGCAGCTGCGCCTGCGGCGACTCGTTCAACTGAGTTCCGGCAGCTGAGTTTTTCACAGACCGGCCGCACCCCCTCCGCGCAGGGGGTGCGGCCGGTCGTGCGTTGTCAACCGGTAGCGTGAGGTCCCGTGACTATCGTCGTATGCGGGTCCATCGCGACCGATCACCTGATGACCTTTCCGGGCAAGTTCTCCGAACAGTTGCTCCGCGATCAGCTTGAGCACATCTCGCTGAGCTTCCTCGTCGACGATCTCGTCGTCCGGCGGGGCGGGGTGGGCGGCAACATCGCCTACGCCATGGGACAGCTCGGCGGCACTCCCACTCTCGTCGGTGCCGTCGGCCCCGATTTCGATGACTACCGCCGGTGGCTAGAAGCCGGCGGCGTCGACTGCGGCGCCGTCCGGGTCTCCGAGAACCACCACACCGCGCGCTTCACCTGCACCACCGACGAGACCATGGCCCAGCTGGCCACCTTCTATCCCGGTGCGATGAGCGAGGCCCGCGAGATCTCGCTGAAGGAACTGTTCGCGAAGAACGGCACCCCCGAACTGGTGCTGATCGGCGCCGACGACCCGGACGCGATGCTGCGCCACACCCGCGAATGCCGCGAGGCCGGGGTGCCCTTCGCCGCCGACCCGTCGCAGCAGCTCGCCCGCCTCGACGGCGAGCAGGCCCGCGAACTCATCGACGGCGCCACCTACCTGTTCACCAACGAATACGAGTGGGGCCTGCTGCAGCAGAAGACCGGCCTGTCGGAGGCGCAGGTCGCCGCGATGGTCGGCACCCGTATCACCACCCTCGGCAGCAAGGGCGTCGACATCGTCGACGGCGAGTCCGTGCACGTGGCCGTCGTCCCGGAGACCGAGAAGGTCGACCCGACCGGCGTCGGCGACGGCTTCCGCGCAGGCTTCCTGCTCGGCGTCAGCAAGGGTCTGTCGTTTGAGCGCGCCGCTCAGCTCGGGTCGATGGTGGCCGTTCTCGTGCTCGAGGCGATCTCGACGCAGGACTGGTCATGGGACTGCGACTCCGCCCTGACCCGCATCAAGGGCGCCTACGGCGAGGATGCGGTCGCGGAGATCGGCGCCGTGCTGTAGTTCAGGCCGAATACGACAAGGGCCGCCCGTCGAGACATCGACGGGCGGCCCTTATCGCATGTCGGGACTCCAGGCGCATCTCGGAACTACAGGCGCACCGGATAGTCGTGGTCGGTGATCGCCGGCACCAGCGTCTTCTCGACGAAGATCGCGTGCCACACCATGAAGATCAGGATCGTCCACAGGCGGCGGCTGTTGTCGACGACACCGTCGCGGTGTTCGTTCAGCATCGCCACCACCACGCTCTTGTCGAAGATGTGGTCGGTCTGGGACGCGGCGATCGTCTCGTGCGCCCAGTCGTACATCTCGGTACCGGCCAGCCAGTGCCGGATCGGCACCGGGAAGCCGAGCTTGCGGCGATGCAGCACATGCGGGGGCACGATCTGCTCCAGTGCCTTGCGCAACGCGTACTTGGTGGTGCCGTGCGCGATCTTCTCGTCGAAAGGGAGGGTCTCGGCGATCTTGTAGACCTCAGAGTCGAGGAACGGCACCCGCAGTTCCAGTGAATTGGCCATTGTGATCTTGTCGGCCTTCACCAGGATGTCGCCGCGCAACCAGGTGAACAGGTCGATGTGCTGCATCCGGGCGACCGGATCCCAGCCGCGGGACTGCGCGTAGATCGGTGCGGTGACGTCGGTGTGCGTCCACTCCGGGCGGTAGTCGCGCAGGACGGCCCGCAGCCGGGCGTCGTCGAAACTCCGGGCATTTCCGTAGTAGCGCTCCTCCAGCGTGAGCGAGCCACGATGCAGCAGGCTCTTGCCTCGGGTGCCCTCCGGGATACGGTCGGAGACCTTGCCGGCGAGGCGGCGCAGGGTGCCGGGCAGCTTGTCGAAGGCGCTCAGCGACAGCGGTTCCTTGTAGATGGTGTAGCCGCCGAACAACTCGTCGGCACCCTCACCCGAGAGCACCACCTTGACGTGCTTGCGTGCCTCCTTGGCCACGAAGTACAGCGGGACCAGGGCCGGGTCGGCGACCGGATCGTCGAGGTACCAGACGATCTCGGGAATAGAGGCGATGAACTCGTCGGGCCCGACGACCTTGATCACGTGCCGGGCGCCGATCGCCTCCGCGGATTCGGCCGCGACATCGACCTCCGAGTAGCCCTCACGCTGGAACCCGGTGGTGAACGTGATCAGGTCGGGGTTGTGCTGGATGGCCAGCGCGGCGATGGCAGTCGAGTCGATGCCGCCGGACAGGAAAGAGCCGACGGTCACGTCGGCGCGCATGTGCTTGGCCACCGAGTCTCGCAGCGCCTGCGCGATGTCGTCGTAGCGCTGCTGCCGGGTCGCCTCGGTCACCGGGCGCACGGCGAACTGCGGGGTGAAGTAGCGACGCACCGAGGGGGCCGAACCGGGCTTGAGAGTGGCGTACGTCCCCGATTCGAGCCGGCGGATCGAGGCGTGCAGCGTCTCCGGTTCGGGAACGTACTGCAGAACGGTGTAGTGCTCGGTGGCTCGCGGATCGAGATCCTCGGACAGTCCGATCCGGTCGATCAGTTCGAGCAGGCTCTTCTTCTCGCTGCCGAAGGCGGTGCCGCCGGGACCCGTCGCGATGAACAGCGGCTTGATGCCGAACGGATCGCGGGCGATGAACAGCGAGTTGTCGGCGGTGTCCCAGATCGCGAAGGCGAACATGCCGCGCAGCCTGCGCACCGAGTCCGGTCCCCAGTGGTGGAAGGCGGCCACGATGGCCTCACCGTCGCCCTCGGTGCGGAAGACGGCACCCTCGTCGCGGCCCAGTTCGGCGCGCAGTTCCAGGTAGTTGTAGATCTCTCCGTTGAAGACCATCGCGTAGCGCTCCGGGTTGTCCGGCGGTCCCCAGCGCAGCGGCTGATGTGAGGTCTCGATGTCGATGATCGACAGGCGGTTGAATCCGAGGACGATGTGCTCGTCATTCCACGTGCCCGGCTCGTCCGGACCCCGGTGACGCATGCAGTGCGTGGCCGCAGCCACGAGGTCGACCGCGTCCGCGGCGGAGCCGTCGGAGGTCAGAAGGCCGAGCAGTCCACACATTCAGGCAGTTCCTCACGTCCGTTGGGTGTCGGGAGACCAGGGCGGCGGCCGGGCGGGCCGGGAGAATCCGACGGGTCGAGTATGCCGCAGACGATGCGGAACCGGTGCGTCGGCCACGGGCTACGGTTTTTCGCCGTGGTCTCCGGGGCCGTGCCCCAGATGCCCCGAACGCACCGTCGGCGGGCCTTCCCGCCGGTGTCCGACCTGGGCGAATCGACCAGGTCATGCGCCATACCCGCCCCAATCACGAAAGGTTCGCCGGGTTGGTCTACGCTGCGTAGTACTAGGTGCGAGAATCGTGGTGTGCCGAGAGCCCTTTACTCGGCGCAGCGTGATGTTTTTCGCACCGCGCTCGTCATGTGGCACGGCGACTCGGACAGCTGGAAAATGCTGGCCGAGCGAGCAGGAAGGCGTGAAATTGGCACACGGTGGACGGCCCCGAGCGAGGCATGTCTCATCTGCAGGTCGAAACGTGAAGCGACTTGGTTTGGCGGTCGCACTGGGACTCGGCGCCCTGCTGATGTCAGGGTGTGATGCCCGCGACGCCATGCGTTTCGGATGGCCGGAGGGCGTTACCCCCGAGGCGAAGGACATGGAGCATCTGTGGACCTGGTCGGTGATCGCCGCCCTGGTCGTCGGTCTCCTCGTCTGGATCGCGATCTTCTGGACCATCACCTTCCACCGGCACAAAGACGGCGAAGATGAGTTCCCCCGGCAGTTCGGCTACAACGTGCCGCTCGAACTGGGCCTCACGGCCACCCCGTTCGTGCTGATCGCGGTGCTGTTCTACTTCACCGTCGTCGTCCAGAACGACGTCGAGAAGAAGCATGACGACCCGGCGGTCGTCGTCGACGTCACCGCGTTCCAGTGGAACTGGAAGTTCGGCTACAACCAGGTGACCCTGGCCAACGGCCAGAAGCTCGACCTGCTCGACCGCAAGGGCAACCCCGGGGAGATCGAGAAGGGTGCCTCTGGCGGGGTGAACAAGACCCCGTTCGACGTCCAGGTTCCCGAGAAGCTTGAGCACGGCGGCCACGAGACCGACGAGGACAAGCCCGGTCCCGCCGGCGGACGTGACGACGACATCCGCGACTACCTGAACTTCGACAAGGTCGAGACCGTCGGCACCTCGGCCGAGATCCCCGTCCTGGTGCTGCCGGTCGGCGCGCGCATCGAGTTCGACGTGAAGTCCGCCGACGTTGTCCACTCGTTCTGGGTTCCCCAGTTCCTGTTCAAGCGCGACGTGATGCCGTTCCCCAAGCAGAACCACACCGACAGCCGCTTCCAGATCTCCAAGATCGACCGTGAGGGCGCGTTCGTCGGCCGGTGCGCGGAAATGTGCGGCACGTTCCACTCGATGATGAACTTCGAGGTTCGCGCGGTGAAGCGGGAGACCTTCGACCGCTACATCCAGGCACGCGTCAATAACCCCGATTGGACCAACGGCCAGGCCCTTGAGTCCGTGTGCGAGCAGCCCACCTCGGTCACAACGGTGCCGTTCGAGACCCGGCGTAAGACCAACGGTGACACCCCCAAGGATCTCGGCGACGCCAGCAAGACCCAGATCGCCAACTGCACGATGGGAGCCAACGGATGAAAATCGAAGCCAGGATCTTTGAGCTCCTGACCGCGTTCTTCTTCCTCGCGGGCGTCGTCTACACGATCTGCACCTACTTCTCCAGCAGGGGAGTGGAGTGGGCCGGTGTGACCGCGATCTTCTTCAGCGGCGGTCTGACGCTGCTGGCGGGAACCTACTTCCGGTTCGTCGCCCGGCGTGTCGAGATCCGGCCCGAGGACTACGAAGAGGCCGAGATCGAGGACGGCGCGGGCGAACTGGGCTTCTTCAGCCCGCACAGCTGGTGGCCGATCTCGGTCGCCGCGGGTGCCGCGCTCTTCGCGTTTGGTTTCGCCACCGGGAACCTGTGGTTCGCGATCTTCTCCGCCTTCGTGATCATCGGCACGGCAGCGGGCATGGTGTTCGAGTACCACATCGGTCCCGAGAAGCACTGACGCACCTCTCACCAGACAACAAAAGCCGCCTCAGAACTCTTCTGAGGCGGCTTTTGTCATGTGCTCCCGTCCCCCCGCATGGCTCGCGGATTCGCGCTCCTGCGGGCGGCCAGGGGGCAGCCGGTGGGCGCAGCGCGTTCCGGTCTGTGTTCGCCGGAATTGTCTCGCCGGGCGATGGTTGAATTGGTACATGACGCAGGATGCCGAACAGACCCAGCCCGAACTCAGCCCCACCGATTGGGTGCGCAGGCAGACCGAGGAGATCCTCAACGCCGGCACCACAGCCGCCGTCGACATCATCAACCGTCCCGTGGTGCTGTTCACCACGACGGGCGCCAGGACCGGTAAGAAGCGCTACGTGCCCCTTATGCGGGTCACAGACGGTCAGAGCTACGCCATGGTGGCCTCCAAGGGAGGAGCGTCGACGCATCCGTCGTGGTATTTCAACGTGAAAGCGCACCCTCAGATCACCGTGCAGGACGGTGACAAGGTCGTCGAGATGACCGCACGTGAGGTGTCCGGTGACGAACGGGACCGGTGGTGGCAGCTGGCGGTGCAGGCCTATCCGCCGTACGCCGAATACCAGACCAAGACGGACCGGCTCATCCCGGTCTTCGTCCTCGACTAGGCGCACTGGCCTGACGTAGGGGAGGGGAGAGCCCCGGGCAGCTACAGACAGAAAACAACCGGGGCGGTCCGATGATCTCGGACCGCCCCGGTTGCTGTATTTCCGGTGAGGATCAGGCGAGCGGGTTGCCGCCCTTGGCCTGCAGCTCCTGCAAGGCCTTCTTCTCCTGCGCCTCGTGCTCGTGTTCGAGCTCGACGTTGCGCCGCTGCTGCTCGAGCGGATCGGCGGACAGGATCGATCCCGTACCGGGTGCACCCGAGGAGCCGAGCTTGTTCATCCGCTTCGGCAGAGCCGCGCCCTGGTAGGGGAGCGGGATCGGGTGACCGTGGCTGTCGACCGGGCCGAGCGGCTGGTGCAGCTCGATGTACTCGCCCTTGGGGAGGCGGGTGATGATGCCGGTCTCGATGCCGTGGGCCAGGACCTCGCGGTCGCTGCGCTGCAGCGAGAGGGCCCAGCGGTAGGCGATGAAGTAGGCCAGCGGCGGGACGATGATCAGACCGATACGGCCCATCCAGGTGGTCGCGTTCAGCGACACGTGGAACTTCAGGGCGATCACATCGTTCATGCACGAGAGCGTGAGGATGATGTAGAACGCCAGGGCCATCGCACCGATGCCGGTGCGAACCGGGGTGTCACGCGGACGCTGCAGCAGGTTGTGGTGTGCGGTGTCGCCGGTGAGCTTGGCCTCGATCCACGGATACGCGAACAGGCCCACCATGATGATGCCGATCACCACGACCACCCAGAAGACCGCCGGCACGGTGTACGGGCCGAGGTAGAGCTCCCAGGCCGGCATCAGTCGGGCCAGACCGTCCGTCCACATCATGTAGATGTCCGGCTGCGAGCCGGCCGAGACGTGTGCCGGATCGTACGGACCGATCACCCAGACCGGGTTGATCTGGAAGATACCCGCCATCATGGCCAGCACACCGGTGACGATCGCGAACATCGCGCCGCCCTTGGCGGCGAACACCGGGAGGATCCGGACGCCGACGACGTTGGTCTCGGTGCGGCCGGGGCCGGGGAACTGGGTGTGCTTCTGGTACCAGACCAGCGCGAGGTGTGCGCCGATCAGGGCCAGGATGATGCCCGGGAACAGCAGGATGTGCAGCACGTACATGCGTGGGATCACGATGTCGCCGGGGAACTGGCCGCCGAACAGCGCCCAGTGCACCCAGGTGCCGATCAGCGGGATACCGATCACGATGCCCGACATGGCGGCGCGAACGCCGGTGCCCGAGAGCAGATCGTCGGGGAGTGAGTAGCCGAAGAAGCCCTCGAACATCGCCAGCAGCAGCAGCACGCAGCCGATGACCCAGTTGGCTTCGCGCGGGCGCCGGAACGCACCGGTGAAGAAGATGCGGGCCATGTGGATGATGATCGACGCCGCGAACAGCAGTGCCGCCCAGTGGTGGATCTGCCGGACGAACAGGCCGCCGCGTACCTCGAACGAGAGGTTCAGCGTGGTCTCGTACGCCCGCGTCATGGTGACGCCGTTGAGCGGGGTGTACGCGCCGTCGTAGATCACATGCGCCATCGACGGATCGAAGAAGAGTGTCAGGTAGACACCCGAGACCAGCAGGATGATGAAGCTGTAGAGCGCGACCTCACCCAGCATGAACGACCAGTGCGAGGGGAAGACCTTGTTGATCTGCCGACGCATACCTGGCGCCATGCGGTAGCGCTGGTCCATTTCGTTGGCCTGTAAGGCCAGGCGGTTGCTCATGATCGACGCTCCCAGAAGGCCGGTCCGACAGGTTCGATGAAGTCACCCGCGGCGACCAGGTAGCCCTGGTCGTTGACCGTCAGCGGCAGCTGGGCCAGGGCGCGGGCGGCCGGTCCGAAGATCGGCTTGCCGTACTCCAGGGCGTTGAACTGCGACTGATGGCACGGGCAGAGGATGCGGTTGGTGCGCTGCTCGTACAGCGAGGTGGGGCAGCCGAGGTGGCTGCAGACCTTCGTGTAGGCGAAGTAGTCGCCGTAGTTGAAGTTCTCCTGGCCCTTGCGCTTGATCGCCTTGGCCGTGTCGGACGGGCGCAGACGGATCAGCATGACCGGGTTGCTGACGTAGCGCAGCCCTTCGAGCAGCTTGTGACGCGAATGCTCGGTCTCACCCAGGCCGTCGGACACGCGCCACGGGAACACCGTCTCCATGCCACCGGCGTCGAGATCCTCCGGGCGGACCAGAGTGACCTGGTACGGGTTGCCGGTGTCCCGGCGCAGGAAGACGGTCTCGTTCGGGTTCTCCGGCGGGTTGTAGATCGGCGACCAGTGGGTGTGCCACAGCTCCGACTTGTCACCCTTGGCCCACGGGTTCTTGATGAATCCGCCGAGGCCGGCGACCACACCGGTCAGGGCCAGCGCGCCGAAGGCGAACAGGCCCGACCCGATGATCATCTTGCGGCGGGGGAGGGTGGAGCTCTCCAGCGAGTCACCCAGCTCGGCGACGATGGTCTTGCGGTCGACCTCGGACGATCCGGCACCCTCACCGTCGTGCCGGTCCTGGACCGAGATCTCCGACGGGATGAACTTCTTGGTGAAGAGCACCATCGCGATGCCGATCGACAGGATCGACAGGCCGAAGGTGATACCGAGGAGCGGGGTGTTGAGAGTGTAGCGCCAGTAGTCGTCGGTACCGGGGAGTGCGAACTCCCAGTGATTCCAGATGAAGATCACGAAGCAGGCCAGCGCGGAGATGCCCGAGACGGTCAGCCAGATCGCGACCTGGCGTTCGGCGCGCTTCTCCACCTTGGTGCCGGGCTCGGGATAGCGCTGAGCCCGGTGGATGATCTCCACACCGTCGAGATTGGTACCGAGCTTGACCAGGTCTTCCTTACTCATCTGGTCGAGTTCGTCCTGCGACGGCAGGTCCTTGTCGTTTGATCCACTCATGAGCGCGATCCCATCCACATTGCGCCGGCAACGATGGCGACGACACCCACGGCCCACATCACCATGCCTTCGCTCACCGGGCCGAAACCGCCGATACCCAGGCCACCCTGCTGCTTGGTCTCGGTGACGTACTTGATGAAGCCGATGATGTCTTCCTTGTCCTCGACCGACAGCTGGCGGTTCGAGAACCGGGGCATGTTCTGCGGCCCGGTGAGCATCGCCGTGTACAGCTGCTGCTCGGTGACGTCATCGAGGGTCGGTGCGAACTTGCCCGAAGAAAGGGCACCGCCGCGACCGGTGAAGTTGTGGCACGAGGCGCAGTTCAGGCGGAACAGCTCGCTGCCCCGGCCGATGTTGTCGCCACGTAGGGACTTCTGCGCGATGACGGGGAGACCGGCCTCATCCTTCTTGATGGTGCCGTCGTCGTTGCGCTCGTAGATGACCTGCGGACCGCCGCCGTTGGCCTGGATGTAGGCGCCGAGCTGGTCGATCTGTGCCTTGGTGAACTTGGCGGGCTTGCGCTGGGCCTGTGCCTCGCCGCGGGCCGCGGGCATACGGCCCGAGGACACCTGGAAGTACACGGCGGCATCGCCGACGCCGACCAGCGACGGTCCGCGATCGCTCACGCCCTGCAGATTGGCGCCGTGGCAGGTGATGCAGGAGGTCTCATAGAGCTTCTTGCCGTCGGCGATGAGGGCGGCACTGGACTCGTCGGCCGTGGCCACCTGCGGCTTGGGTGACACCACCGCCGCGATGATCCCGGCGAGTACGAGGCCTGCCAGCAGAAGGATTGTGCCGCTTGCGCGACGGCGAAGTTTACGACGGGACTTGGCTTTACGGGCCGCCGACGCTGCGGATCCGGCACCGGTGGCCGGCGTGGCTGCGCCGGCCCCTGCTGCACCGAAGTCCACGTCGTCGCTATCCGACGGTAGCGGTGGAGATGAACTCATCAGTGACTCTCTACTTAAGCGGACGGACTGTTTTCTCTGTTCCGGGTCGTCCTGACGATGAAGGCTGCGCGGATGACCCGGGCTGTACTACCGGATGAAGTAAATGGTGACGAACAGGCCGATCCACACGATGTCGACGAAGTGCCAGTAGTAGGACACGACGATCGCTGCGGTGGCCTGGGCCGGGGTGAACTTCGAAAGCTTGGTCCGGATCAGCAGGAAGATAAACGCGACCAGACCGCCGATGACGTGCAGGCCGTGGAAACCGGTGGCCATGTAGAACACCGAGCCGTAGGCGCTGGAGGCGAGCGTGGTGCCCTCGTGCACGAGGTGGTAGTACTCGTAGCCCTGTCCACCGACGAAGAAGGCGCCCATCGCGAAGGTGAGCAGGTACCAGCGACGCAGGCCGAAGACGTCGCCGCGCTCGGCGGCGAACACACCCATCTGGCAGGTGATCGATGACGCGACGAGGACGAGCGTCACCGGGACGGCGAGGGCGAGGTTGAGCTCGGTGGGCTCTGGCGGCCACCCCGACGAAGAATTGGCTCGCGCGACGAAGTACATCGCGAACAAGCCGGCGAAGAACATGAGCTCACTCGACAGCCACACGATAGTGCCGACACTGACCATGTTGGGTCGGTTCAGTGAGTGCACGCGCGAGGTGATGGCTGTCCCTTGGGTACCTACGGCGCTAGTCACATGTGAAGTATGACGGTTCGTAGTAAGCCCTGACCACTCGGGTCACGAAATTGCCCTAACAAATTCTTCCGGCGCTGGTCCGGGGCCGTATCGGGGGTGAAATTCGGCGTGTCCGGCCCGTCGTGATTTGCTTCCTGGTATGACCGAACCCGGTGGGCGGCGGCACTCGCCGCGGCGATGGGACCGGCTGCGGGAGTTTTTCTCCCGTGGCGCAGGAAAAGATGCTCTGACGTCGGTGGATGACGACAGGCTCGTTATCGTCGCCGAATCCGCGGATGAGGCCGTGGCCAGTTCGGTGGTGCTCGACCCGTCGCCCTGGCGCGCGGGAGAGCCCGCGGTACTGCGGCACTACCTCGCTTTCGGCGGCGGGCGGGCCGAGGATGCGGTCCATGTCGCCGAGATCAACGGCTATCAGGTCATCACCGGCGCCGCCGGGCCGGCGGGTGCCGAGGTCCCGGACGACATGGTCGCCTTCGCCAAACTTGAGTCGTTCACCACAGTGGATGTCTCGCGCGAACGCTCGCGCATCGCGAGCATGGCCTCCCGGCACCGGGGGACCGTCCTCGGCTGGCAGGTGCTGCAACTCCCCGAGTGATCGCGCGGCGTCGGCGTGGATATCCGGTGGTCGAGGTCCGGCTGCTGCCGTCGCCGGTCGCCCACTACTGTGGACGACTGTGAGCGCGACAACCCATACCTGGCCGCAGATCCTCGGCCGCGTCACCGACGGCATCGACCTGACCGCGGAGGAGGCGGCATGGGCGATGAACGAGATCATGACCGACTCGGCCACGGGAGCACAGATCGCCGCGTTCGGCGTCGGCGTCAAGATGAAGGGCGCGGCGGCCGCGGAGCTGAGCGGCCTTGCCTCGGCCATGCTCTCGCACGCGAGCCTCGTCGAGGTCCCGCAGCGCGCCGTCGACGTCGTCGGGACGGGCGGTGACCGCTCGCACACCGTCAACATCTCCACGATGACCTCTATCGTGGTCGCCGCCGCCGGGATTCCGGTGGTCAAGCACGGCAACCGCGCCGCGTCGTCGAAGAGCGGCGGCGCCGACGTCCTCGAAGCACTCGGTGTCACCATCTCACTCGGCCCCGACGCCGTCGCCCGCTGTGTCGCCGAGGTCGGCGTCGGTTTCTGCTTCGCCCCGGTGTTCCACCCCGCGTTCCGTTTTACCGGGCCGCCGCGCAAGGAGATCGGTATCCCGACGGTCTTCAACGTCCTCGGGCCGCTCACCAACCCGGCCGCGCCGGCGGCCGGTCTCATCGGCTGCGCGTTCGGCGATCTCGCGCCGGTGCTGGCGCAGGCATTCGCCGAGCGTGGGACGTCGGCACTCGTCGTCCGCGGCGACGACGGTCTCGACGAACTGACCACCACGACCACCTCACACGTATGGCAGGTGGTCGGCGGCACCGTCACCGAACTGTCCCTGGATCCGCGGGATCTGGGGATCGGGCTGGTCGAACTGTCGGCCCTTCAAGGCGGCGACGCCGCGGTGAACGCCCGGATCGCCCGGGAGCTCTTCGACGGGCAGATCGGTCCGGTGCGTGATGCGGTGCTGCTCAACGCGGCGGGAGCGATCGTCGCCTTCGAGCAGACCGAATCGTTCACCGCGGAAACCCTCACCGCGGCGATGTCCGGGGCACGGGACCGGGCGGCGGCGGTCATCGACTCGGGCACGGCCCGTGACGTACTCGATCGCTGGGTTGCGCTGAGCACCGAACTCGGCGCCGCGAAGAACTAGGGTGACGAGCATGATCACCGCCATCGTCCTCATCTCCGCCGATGTCCACCGGATCCCGGAAACGGCGCAGGCCGTCGCCGACATCCCCGGCGTCAGTGAGGTGTACTCGTGCGCCGGAGACGTCGACCTGATCGCCAAGATCAAGGTGCGCGACCACGAGCAGATCGCCGAGGTGGTCACCGGCAAGATCAACCGGTTGCCCGGCGTCACCCACAGCGCCACCCACATCGCCTTCCGCAGCTACTCCAGCTCAGAGGTCGAGGGCGGGTTCTCGATCGGCGAGGAATAGCCCGGGGCTCCTACCGTCGTGCCTCGCGGGCCAGTCGTGACCAGTCCAGCCTCCGGGCCGCGCCGTGGGCGGGGAGGGTGAGCGGCTGCGACGCGGACACGATGCGCGCGCCGGGCTCGGTGATCCACCGATAGATCAGCGCGGCTTCCTCGGGCGGTGCCCCGCATAGCGGCCCCACCCCCGGGTTGACGGTCTGTGCACCGGCCACCAGCGCCTCCACCACCGGCATGGGAGGTACCCCGCGGCGTGCCAGGCCCGCACTGGCCAGTTGGCCGTGCCGGATCACCCCGAGCTCCCAGCCGCCGCCGTCGTGCGGCCGGGCGACGACGAGCTCGGCCACGACGCACAGCGCCCGCAGCCGCTGGCACCGGGCGAGCGTGTCGATCATCGCGGCGGTCCTGTCCCGCTGCCGGGCCGCGGATTCGAACATCTCAGCCGTGGCCAGCCGCGACACCTCCGCGATGGCGCGTTCGACGATGTCGCCGCAGTCGCCGAGCATCACGGCGCGCGCCTTCATGACCCGGCCCGCGTACTCCGTCAGCGTCACCGGGACCGGCGACGCGGCCCGGCACCCGCCGATCATCCGCCCCGACGAGTCGGGCCGGCACCAATGGTGTGTGGCCCCGCGACCCGTGGTCGCACATGTCCGCAGCCCCGCACCCACCGAGATCAGGTCTCCGACCGACGCGGCCACCATGCGGTCGGAGAACGGGCCCACCGACTGGTCGGTGGGGGAGCGGGACACCTTCAGCCGGGGAAAGCGCTCGGTGGACAGCACCAGCCACCAGCCGCGCCTGGGCTGTGTCGAGCGACGGTTGTAGGCGGGCGCGTGGGCGGCCAGCAGCCGGAGTTCACGCACGCCCGCCTCCAGCCCATGCGCACATTCCACGTGATCGACGCGCGTCGCCAACCGCACCATCTCGCTCATCCGCCGACGCGGATCGGTGCCGGAGAAGTAAGACATGACGCGCCTGCGCAGATTCACCGCGGTGCCGACATAGAGGACCTCGTCGGTCGGCCCACGGAACAGGTACACGCCGGGACGGGTTGGCAGGGATTCGCCGAGATGACGTTTGGCGGCCAGCCGCGACGCGGATTCCGAACGGTAGGAGGCCAGCTCCCGGACTGTCCGCACGCCCTGGTTGCCGACCCGCTCGAGCAGCCGGTGCAGCACCTCGACCGTGGCACGAGCATCGTCGAGCGCGCGGTGGGTGGGGCGCACCGTGACGTCGAAAAGCTCGGCCAGCGCCGACAGCCGCACGGAAGGGGCCTCGTCGCGGCTCAGGATGCGGCGTGCCAGCGTCACGGTGCACAGGGGAGCCGGGAACGGCCAGCGGACGTGCAGGCGCTCGGCGCAGCGGCGCAGGAATCCCATGTCGAACCGGGCGTTGTGGGCGACCAGGATCGAGCCACGGGCGAACTCCAGGAACGACAGGAAGGCCTCGCTGTCGCGTGGTGCGTCGTGCACCATCGCCTCGGTGATCCCGGTGAGCGAGACGATCTGCGGCGGGATCGGCATCCCCGGGTCGACGAGTGTCGCGAACTCGCCGATCACCTCGCCGCCCCGGACCTTGACCGCCCCGATTTCGGTGATCCTGTCGTCCACCGGGCTGCCGCCGGTGGTCTCCAGATCGACGACCACCAGGGTCGCGTCGAACAGGGAGATGTCGTCGTACCGCGAGGGCACCTCGCCGAAAAGAGCGGCGCCTCCGTCGACATCGGCAAAACTCAACTGCTCGTGCACGGATCGCACACTAGTTCGCACCTACGACAGGGATACGGCGCCCGCTCGCAGGCTCGCGGATCGCGGGTCCTGCGGGCCAGGAGTCGTGTTCTTCCCTCCTCGTTCACGCGGGCTCGCAGGCTCGCCCGGCTCACTCGTCAGTCCAGAACACGACGGCCCTCCGGACCTGGCCGGTTGTGTCCACTCGCTTCGCGCCAGGTGGTTCCGCGAGCTCGTGAGCGGGGTGCCCCAACACTGCTGGCAGGGCCGTCGTGTTCTGGACTGAGGAGCGGGAGGGAGCTTGCGACCGAGTGCGACGAGGGAAGAACACGGCTTGTGGCCCGCAGGACCCGCGATCCAGGAGCGCAGCGAGTGGGCGCAGAACAATTGTCGTACGTGTGTTCTAGGGTCCTGCTCATCTGGTCGCTGGAACGCACAGAACGAGAGGGAAGTCACACATGCTGATCGATTGCTATGGGTGCCCGGGGCGCCCGGCGGCCTGTGACGGCTGCATGATGCAGGTACTGTTTGCCGCTCCGAGCAGCGCAGATGCCGGCGAACAAGGTGAAGTCTTGGTAACAGGGCGGGAGTCGGCGGCTGACCGCGATATATCGTCGGCCATCGAGGTTTTCTCGCTCGCTGCAATGGTGACAACTGTGTCTGCGCGATCTGCAAGAAATTGCATTTCAGCTGTTCAGGGCCCCGTTACGGGCCAGTCGGCCAAAACGCTGCGCGCCGGGTGATGAGCGTGTAGAAATTTATTCGGTCGACCAGTGGACAGAAGGCCGTTTCATTTCGTAACCTTTCTGAGACCTTGACGGAGCGTCGTAACTCCAACCGGAGTGGTCCGTGAAGGTCACCGCTTAGTCATCCAACCGGATGAACCGGGGACCCACCGGTTTCGGACATCGCCAGCGATGGCCGAATTGGGGTGAATCGTCACCGTCCCACCGGACGAGACGTAGGGCAATTTCTTCCGCCCGAACCCGACAGCTAACTCGGTAGGCGGTTCAGGGAGAAGTAAGAAGGAGAACGTTCTTCGTGGCCAAACATCGTTTGGAACAGCCTGCACGGACCGGCAAGCTCGCCAAGTCGGCGCTGATCGCCGGATCGCTTTCGATCGGCTCGCTCGGCGTTGCCGCTGGTGCTGCCGAGGCGGCCCCGGTGACCATCCCGAACGTCGGCACCTTCGAGATTCCGGGCATCAGCGAGAAGCAGATCCCCAAGGAACTGCGCGAATTGCAGAAGACGGTCACGCCGAAGAGCCACGGCAAGATCACCCAGCATGGTCCCCGTAGCATCCTGGCCCCGCGCCAGACCACCGGCGAGAAAGCCGTCCGGTATGCCGCGACCAAGATCGGGTCGCCGTACTCCTACGGTGCCGCCGGCCCGAGCGCGTTCGACTGCTCCGGCCTCGTGTACTGGTCCTACCAGCAGGCCGGCAAGACCATTCCGCGCGACAGCTACGGTCAGCTCGGCGGCGGCCAGGCCGTCAACTACGCCGACGCCAAGCCCGGCGACGTCCTGATCTTCAACGGTGGCGGTCACGCCGGCATCTACGAGGGCAACGGAATCTTTATCCACTCGTCCACCTACGGCGTGCCCGTGCAGCGCGCCCACGTCAAGCAGTGGGACCTGGTGGGAGTCCGGCGCTACTGAGCGCAGCCGTACTCAACACGGGCGGGTCGTACCTGGTGACGGGTGCCCCGCCCGCGGCCCGTCAATGAGGAGAGTCGCGCGAGGAGTGTGGCGATAGTGGTATCGGAGGGGGCGCGACCGACGCCGGTCGTGTGTCGTGACCGCTGTGGTGAGGGGCTGTCACTCTATGAGTGGCGCCCTAGTCTGTCACCGATGCGTTTTGTCGCGTGGATCACCGCGATTGTGCTGATTGCGGCCACGACCGCCGCTGTGGCGACCCCTGCGCAAGCCGAGCCTGCGGCCTCCGCCGAACAGCTCCTCGTGCGGTACAAGAAGCTCGCACGCGAGTCCGAGCAGTCCGCCGAGGCGATGCACAACGCGCAGATCGAGTACGACAAGCAGCGCACAATCGCCCAGCGCGCACGTACCGAGTCCCGCAAGGCCAACGCCGAGAGAAACTACGCGGTCCGGCAACTGGCGCGCTACAAGCGCACGGTGAACGCGCTTGCCCGGGCCAGCTCCAAAGGCGCACGCGTTAACCGGCTTTACGCCGTGCTCGTCAGTGACTCGCCGCAATCGCTTCTCGACCAGATGTCGGGACTTGAGGTGCTGTCCCGGCAGACCGCCGCCAACCTGCGCGGGCTGACCAAGGCCAAGCATGAGGCCACCGCGACCAAGGCCACGGCCGACCGCAAGGCCGCCGACGCAGACAAGGCCATCGCCACGGTCACCAAGACCAAGAGCGAACTGCAGTCCAAACAGAACGCGCTGCAGTTGCAGGCGATCCAGGTGCGCACCATCTACGAGTCGATGACCGGTAAGCAGCTCGCCGCGCTGCGCGGCCCGCGATTCACCTTCGATCCCCGGTTGCTGCCCACGGGCACCGCGTACACCCTGGCCGCTGTCCAGGCGGCGCTCACCCGCATCGGCGATCCCTATGTCTGGGGTGCCACCGGCCCCGACTCCTTCGACTGCTCCGGTCTGATGGTGTGGGCGTATCAGCAGGTCGGCAAGACCCTGCCACGATCCAGCCAGGCGCAGCTCGCCGGTGGTTCACCGGTCGACCGCTCACAGCTGCAGCCCGGTGACCTGATCATCTATTACCCCGACGCCTCGCACGTCGGCATGTACGTGGGCAACGGCTATGTCATCCACGCCTCGACCTTCGGTGTGCCCGTCAAGGTCGTGCCGGTGGACGACGCCGGACCGTACAACTCGGCGCGCCGGTACTGAACGCGTCCTACATGCCCTTTCTCACATCGGTGCCCGAAGCCTGTCCGCGTCGCCATCGGCTCACCGCCGCACTGGCGGTCGTTCTCGTGGCTTCCGCACTCCTCGCGGGATGTTCCGGCGACGATGGGAAGCTGCCGATCCCGTCGGGTGCCGCCACCACCACGACCAATGCGAACGTCTACGAGCAGCAGCGCGCCGACGGGGTCACCGCGTTGCTCGACAAGTTGTCCACGGCTCTCGCCACCGGTGACACCAAGACGCTGGCCGGGCTGATCGACGCGAGCGCGACACCGGCCTTCCGTACGCGGCTGGAAACGGCCGCCGCCAACTTCGGCACCCGCCCGCCCCGGGCAACCTCAACAACCACCCGGTCGTCTGCTCCTTCCCCAAGTGCCGGGCCGACGCAAAGCCCTGGTCCGTCGTCCACCGAGCCGGATAACCCGGGCCGTCGGGGCGCAGGGGGAACGTCCACCTCTGCGACGCCGCGGTCGACGGCGCCGAAGCAGTCGGGACCGGTCAGCTCGACGCCCGCACGGCCGATGCCGGACGACTCTCGCGGTTCGGCGCTGCGCCTCGCGAAATTGCGGTACCAACTGGTCCTGTCCGACGAGGCGGAGACCCAGGCGCCCGAGGCGATCACCGACAAGCTGACAGACCAGGGCAGCTCCGACGTATGGGTGGCCCCGGTCGAGTTGCACTACGCGCTGGGCGGCGCCCGCGCCCCCGGCGTCGACGAGCCCGAGCTCGTCGTCAACGAACAGATGGTCGTCGCACGCTACGAAGACGACTGGAAGGTCGTCGGCGACGCCACCCTGATCGGCGGGAACGCGCCGGCCACCATGCTGTGGGAACTCGCCGGGCTGCGTGTCGATGACGTGCCGACCGCGGGGGGCACCTCAGTGATCGCGTCCTACCCGGGCACCGCTGACACCGTCGAGCGGGCCCGCGGGCTCCTGCCGGGCGCGGTGCGCGCGGTGGAGGCGTTCTGGGGCGTGGAGTGGCCGCGCAAGGTGGTCGTCGTGGCCACCGGAACCGGCAGGCAGTTCACCCAGGTGTCGGGTGCCCCCGACGCCGACGGTGCAGCGGCCGCCGCGACGGTGTTCACCGGGATCGACGCCGACAAGACCGTACGGGGCCAGCGGATCGTGCTCACCCCCAACGCCCAACAGATACCGCCGCCGGCGCTCGGCGTCGTGCTGCGTCACGAGATCACCCACGTCGCGACCCGGTCGATCACCTCGGCGAAGGCGCCGCTGTGGGTCACCGAGGGCCTGGCCGAATACGTCGGCCGCAAGGACACCTACCGTCGGCTGGCGGACGCCGCACCCGACCTCGCGTCCGCGGTCCGCTCGGGGTCCGGGCCACGCACCCTGCCCGCCGACGCGGATTTCGCGGTGTCCGGGCCGCGCGCGGGCCTGGCCTACCAGTCCGCCTGGTCGTTGTGGGCATTCATCGCGACCCGGTTCGGCGAAGACAAGCTCAAGTCTCTCTACCGCAAGGCCGCGGCGGGTGACGCGGCCGTCGCCGACGCCGCCCTCTCCACGGAACTGAAGATCACCAGCGGCGACCTGGTCACCCAGTGGCGGCGCTGGCTGGTCAAAGAGGCCGGCTGATGCGCCGGACCCTACTGGTCACCAACGACTTTCCGCCCCGTCCCGGCGGCATCCAGTCGTATCTGGAGAACCTTGTCGACCGCCTGCCTCCCGGCGAGGTGGTGGTGTACGCCCCCCGATGGCGCGGGTGCGAGGAGTTCGACGCACGCGCGCCGTACACCGTGATCCGGCACCGCACCACCCTGATGCTGCCCACGCCACTGGTGGCACGCCGTGCCGCGCGCCTGGTCCGCGACCACGACATCCACACGGTCTGGTTCGGTGCGGCCGCGCCGCTGGCCGTACTGGCCCCCGCACTGCGCCGGGCGGGAGCCCAGCGCATCATCGCCTCCACCCACGGGCACGAGGTGGGCTGGTCGATGCTGCCGCTGGCCCGGCAGGTGCTGCGGTTCATCGGCGACAACACCGACGCGATCACCTACGTCAGCAAATACACGCGCGGGCGCTTCTCGGCGGCCTTCGGGCCGCGGGCGGCCCTGGAGTACCTGCCGCCGGGCGTCGACATCGAGCGGTTCGCCCCCGATCCACAGGCCCGGCAACGCATCCGGCAGCAACTCGGCATCGGGGAGCGGCCCACCATCCTGTGTCTGTCGCGGCTGGTGCCGCGCAAAGGCCAGGACTCCCTCATCAGGGCCCTCCCCGCAGTCATCCGGGACGTGCCCGAAGTGATGCTTGTCATCGCAGGCGGCGGACCCTACGCGGAGAAACTGCACGAATTGGCCACCGCGACAGGTGTCGATGACCACGTGCTGTTCGCCGGATCGGTTCCCGTCGCCGACCTCGCCGCCTTCCACGCCATGCCCGACGTGTTCGCCATGCCCTGCCGCACCCGCGGCAGGGGACTGGACGTCGAGGGACTCGGCATCGTCTTCCTGGAGGCGTCGGCCTCCGGGATCCCGGTGGTCGCGGGTGATTCCGGGGGTGCACCCGAAACCGTCCGCGACGGCATCACCGGACACGTGGTCAACGGCCGCGACACCGGCCGACTGGCCGCCACCCTCGTCTCACTCCTCAACGATCCGGTGACCCTGCGCGAAATGGGTTACTCCGGCCGTGAATTCGCGGTCGACCACTGGCAATGGCGCCACATGGCCGCCCGCCTCCAACAGTTGCTCTAGTATTGCGCCCGCTCGCAGGCTCGCGGATCGCGGGTCCTGCGGGCCGGAAGTCGTGTTCTTCCCTCCTCGTTCACGCGGGCTCGCAAGCTCACCCGGCTCACTCGTCAGTCCAGAACACGACAGCCCTTCAGACCGTTGTACTGCGCCCGCTCGCAGGCTCGTGAATCGCGGCCGATAGTCGTGGGTGCGCTAATTCTTCTTATAAATGGCTTCGATGTCGGCGCTGAACTTCTCGGTGACGACGTTGCGCTTGACCTTGAGGGTGGGGGTCATCTCGCCGGATTCCTCGCTGAAATCGGTGGGCAGGATCCGGAACTTCTTGATCGCCTCGGCGTGCGAGACCGTCAGGTTGGCCTCGTCGACCGCGGCCTGGATCTCGGCACGCAGGTCGGGGTCGTCGGCGAGGTCCGCGACGGTCGCGTCGGCCGCCTTGCCGGTGCGTTCCTTCCACGACGGAAACACCTCGGCGTCGATGGTGACGAGAGCACCGACGAACGGTTTGGCCTCACCCACGACGAGTGCCTGCGATACCAGCGCCGACGCCCGGATCACGTCTTCGAGGCCCGACGGCGAGACGTTCTTGCCGCCGGCGGTGACGATGAGTTCCTTCTTGCGGCCGGTGATCTTGAGGAAGCCCTCGTCGTCGATGGTGCCGATGTCGCCGGTGTGGAACCAGCCGTCCTCGACGGCGGCCTCGGTGGCTGTCGGGTTGTTCCAGTAGCCGTCGAACACGACACCGCCGTGCAGCATGATCTCACCGTCGTCGGCGATGCGGGCACTGTTGCCCGGCAGCGGCCTGCCGACGGTGCCGATCTTCGTCGCTCCGGGGGTGTTGACGCTGAAGGCCGCGGTGGTCTCGGTCAGGCCGTAGCCCTCGTACACCGGGATGCCGACGCCGCTGAAGAAGTGACCGAGGCGTGCGCCGAGCGGGGCACCGCCGGAGATCGCCATCTCGCACTGACCGCCGAGCGCGGTGCGCAGCTTGCTGTAGACGAGTTTGTCGAAGACGGTGTGCTTGAGCTTGAGGACGAGGCTCGCGCCGCCGTTCTGCTGTGCGTCGGAGAAGGCGATCGCGGTGTCGGCGGCGAGGTCGAAGATCTTGCCCTTGCCGCCGTCGTGGGCACCCTGGCGGGCGGTGTTGAACACCTTCTCGAAGACGCGTGGCACGGACAGGATCGCCGACGGCCGGAAGTTGCCGAACTCGGGCACCAGGTTCTTGATGTCGGAGGTGAAACCGACCGCGGCGCCACCGTCGATGGCCACCAGGGTGATGGCGTGCGCGAGAACGTGTGCCAGCGGCAGGAACATCAGCAGCCGCTTGCCGGGTTCGAGTTTCTCGCCGATACCGGTCGACAGTGCGGCGCGGCACTCCGAGAGCAGGTTGGAGTGGGTGAGCACGCAGCCCTTCGGCCGTCCGGTGGTGCCGGAGGTGTAGATGAGTACGCTGGGGGAGTCCGCGCGTACCGTCGCGCGTCGCGCGGCGACCTCGTCGTCACTGACGTCCGCGCCGAGCGCTGCCAGCTCCTCGATGGCACCGGGGCCGTCGCCTCCGGTGATCTGGAAGGCACGCACACCGGCGGCCGACGGGGCGACGTCGAACTCGGCGCGGTGGCCCGCGTCTTCGAGGACGATGGTGGTGGCCCCGGAGTCGGTGAGGATCCACTCGATCTGGGTGGCCGATGACGAATCGTAGATCGGGACCGGAACGCCGCCCGCGGTCCAGATGGCGACGTCGATGAGCATCCATTCGAGGCGGGTGCGGCTCAGGATGGCCACCCGGTCACCGGGCTGGACACCGGCCGCGATGAATCCCTTTGCCAGCGCGGTGATCCGGGCGGCGACGTCGGATGCCGACACCGGCACCCACTGGGTGCCGCGTTTGTCGAGGAAGACCGCCTGGCCGGGGGATCGTGCAGCGATGTCGAAGATGATGTCGGTGCAGTTCGCGTCGCCGGCGATCGTGAAATCGGCGGGAACGCTGTATTCGGTGGTCAAGGGGGGCCTTTCTTCACGGTGCCGTGCCGGTCATCTCGAATCGTAACCCTATGATCCATGTCACCGAACTCGCTGTGTACTTGTGAATAGAACCAGTCGACCTCGATCTCCCTGTATCGGGTGTACCGGGCATAACCCTCAACTTGGCGAGGTGTCTACCCGGTCGGTGAGGGGATATGTGAAGCTATGGGGTGTGACGAGCATTCAGGTGGCGGACCAGACGTTTGTCGCCGCAGCCCCCGGATCCGCGGCCGATGTGGTCGGTGACAAGGCGTCGTGGCGACGCTGGTGGCCGGATCTGCGGCTGGAGGTCGTGGAGGACCGCGGCGCGCAGGGCGTGCGGTGGAAGATCTCGGGACCGGTGACCGGCACGATGGAGATCTGGTGCGAGTCGGTCCTCGACGGATTCGTCCTGCACTACTTTCTCCACGCCGAGCCCGTTGAGGCGCTGCCCGCCGATCCCGGTGCGCTCATGGATCTGCTCGCCGACCTCAACAAGGCCCGGCGGGTGGCGGGCAAGATCATGTCGTTCGAGGTCAAGGACCGGCTCGAACGGGGCCGCGAGGTCGGCTCCCCGGCCACCCCGTGGTCCGGAGCGGCCTAATGGCCGACAGGACCGAGCAGTCCGTCGTCATCGGCGCCGATCCGGATCGGATCATGGCGGTGATCTCGGACTTCCCGCGCTATCCCGAGTGGGTGTCGGCGGCGCGTACGGTCGAGGTCCTGCAGACCCTTCCCGACGGGCGGGCCGCGCAGGTCCGGTTCGAACTGGATGCCGGTGTCCTGCAGGACACCTACGTCCTGGCCTATGAGTGGGCCGCCGGCGGCACCGAGGTGTCGTGGCGCCTGGTGAGCAGCGACCTGCAGCGCGATCAGCGCGGCCGGTACGTGCTCAGCCAGCAGGTTCCCGGTTCCACCAAGGTCACCTACGAGCTGATGGTCGACCTCCTGGTCCCGATGATCGGGCAGCTCAAACGCCGGGCGGAGAAGGCGATCACCGACATCGCGCTCAACGAGTTGAAGAAGAGGGTTGAAGGCTGATCGATCTGACGCCCATCCACATCGTCCTCGGTCCGGCGGGGTCCGGTGTGTCCTCGGTGGCCACCGCCGGCGTACTCGGCCTGGCCCATGCGGGGTCCGGGCGTCCGGGCGGCAGGCGATCCGCCGGGTCGCCGGTGCTGCGGCCGGTCAACGGTGACGACGACACGCTGCTGATCACCCTCGACCGGCTGTCCCGGACCGCGCAGCGGCTGGGCGTCTTCCGGCGCCCCAATGAGGTCGTCCCGGTGTCCGACGGACTGTACCTGCTGTCACTGGACCGGTTGGCACTGCTGGAGGAGACCTGGGCGCAGTTCAGCGCGATCCTGTCCGATGCGACCGCCCGCTCGGCGATCAAACTCCCCGGGGTGGGCGTCGTCGCGGGTGTCGATCCGGGCGAGCTGGTCCAGCTACCCGGCATCGAGGACTTCTTGCTGCTTCGGCGGGTTCGCGACGAGGCGACCTCCGGACGCTGGCGGCGGATTGTGCTCGACTGTTCCGGCGCGGGCGATCCGATGGTGTTCCTGCGGGCACCGTCGGTGCTGCACCAGATCATCAACAGGCTCTGGCCCCGGCATCTGCGCATCGCCGCGGCAGCCGAACGTCCTGTGCTGGCGCAACTTTCGGCAGCGGTCGACGCGATTGACACCGACTGTCTGGATGTGGCCGAGCTGATCTGCGACCCGACGAGTGCGGCGGTGACGCTGGTGGTGACCGCCGACGATCGGGGTGCCGATCTACTGGAGTCCTCGCTGGCGACCATCGACCTGATGGGCCTGGCGCTGCGCTCGGTGGTGATCAACCGCACCGGACTCGGAGCAACCGGGGACGAGGGTCCCGGCACCGGGCCGGACCCGGTGGTCGCCGGGATCCGCGAGGTCCTGGCCGCCGACGAATCCGACGGCGTGCGGGTGTATGAGGTGGCGACCGCCCCCACCCCGCTCGACCGGCCCGCCCGTCTGCGCAAACTCGGTGTCACGCTCGATGAGCCGTCGGGTGTCGGTCAGGGATCGTCGACGGCGAAGGTCGGCACGCTGTCCGGCACCGGACTGGACTCCCGCTTTGAGCTGGTCTGGCGCCAGCGCCTGCCCGACCCGGATACCCTGCGGCTGGGCCGCGCCGACGACGATCTGCTGGTCACCATCGACGGTTTCCGTTATCCGGTGCGGCTGCCATCGGTGCTGCGGCGCTGCGACGCGGTCGACGCCCAGTGGGACGATGACCGATTACGCGTCGTCTTCGCTCCCGATCCGGCGGTGTGGCCGGTCAGATAACCCTTCTGCCGGTCGCGGTTTCGCCGTGCGGGAGCGGCTCGCGGTGTAGCGTGTTCACACCGGTCGGGGGCACGCGATCACCAGGCGGTTCGTTCCCACGGACCGGGGACACATAATATGCCGACCACAAGGACCCAGACAGGGTCACTGCAGACAGGGACACTGCAGACAGGGCACCGCAACCCCGACTTCGGTGTCGGCGCACAGACATCTGGGGAACCCGGGAACCCCGGCCGGACACGTGAGGAATCGCGAGAGACGATGACCAGCAACGGTGAGGACGCCGGGGGAACCCACCAGAGCTCCTCGGCCGGTGATGCGGCCGGCGGGACGGACGTCGTCCGCGAGCTACTGCTCAGTCTGGCGGCCAACATCGACACCATCGCGTCCGTGTTCGCCCCACCCGGACACCCCGCCGCGCGCCCGGCGGCCGCAGCCCCCGGTACCACCGACACCGCGTCCGGTGCCACAGGCTTCTCACCCGGAACGGCCGCGTTCGCCGCGGGCGCACCCGGCGCCGGCGACCGGCTCGGCGCCCAGGTCCCGATCGGGGAGTATCTCGCCGAGGCATCGGGAGAGATCGCGCAGTTGCTGGTGGAACTCGGCGATCTGCTCGCCCGACTCCTGACCGCGCTGATCGCCGTCCTCGAGGCCGTGGTGCGGGCGCTGCAATCGGCGCAGGCACAGCCACAGGCGTCGGCGCGGGCGCACACCGCGTACGCGCCGATCTCGGTACGCATCGATCGTGGCGGGCGGGCCGGCTCGCCGGAGGAGAAGTGATGACGGCCCTGACGATCGGTATCGACATCGGCGGCACCAGCGTCCGTGCCTCGGTGGTCGACGACAAGGGCGCGATGCTCGACACGCTGCGCGCGGCCACCCCGCAGACGGCCGACGCGCTCGAACACTGCCTCGACAGGCTGGTGGGCGAACTGGTGTCGCGATGGGCGGTCAAGGCGGTCGGCCTGGCCATCGCCGGCTTTCTCACCCGGGACCGACAGATCGTCAGGTTCGCGCCGCACCTGCCGTGGCGCGAGGCGGCGGTGGCCGCGGACATGTCCGCGAGGATCGGGCTGCCGGTGTTCACCGAACACGACGCCAACGCCGCGGCCGTCGCCGAGTTCCGGTACGGCGCGGCCGCTCGCGGCCACAATTCGCTGGTGCTGGCGATCGGCACCGGGATCGGCGCCGGCCTGATCCTCGACGGAGAGATCTACCGGGGAAGTTTCGGGGTGGCCCCGGAGCTGGGCCATCTGACGATCGTGCCCGGGGGCCGCCGGTGCTCGTGCGGCAAGGCCGGCTGCTGGGAACGGTATTGCAGCGGAACCGCACTCGTCGACACCGTCATCGAGCTGCTGGCCGACGGCGACTGGGGCCGCAGCGCGCTCGCCGCCGACGTCGCCGCGGACCCTGGTTCGCTGACAGGCAGGCGGGTCGCGCGGGCCGCCGCCGACGGTGACGCCGTCGCCGTGGCCGCCTACTCGCAACTCGCGCTGTCGCTGGGGCAGGGGCTGGCCATGATCGCCGACATCTTCGACCCGGACCTGATCGTGCTGGCCGGCGGTGTGGGCGCCTCGTCGGGCCTGTTCCTCGACGAGGCGCGCGAACACTACGCCCGGCTGGTGACCGGCGCCGGATACCGGCAGCTGGCCAGGATCCGGGGCACCCAGCTCGGCGAGGCCGCGGGCGTCATCGGGGCGGCGGAGGTCGCCCGGCAGGGGATCGGGGCCACCGACCCGCGGTTCGTCACCGTGGCCGCCCCGACGCCGGTCCGCACCCTCGGCGAACCGGGCTCGCCATAGGGTGGCGGACGTCGCCGGGTGACCGGGTCCGGCGGCGGGTAATGTTTCGGGGGTTGGTACGGCGCGGCGACAGGGAGCACGGGGAATGTGGTACTACCTCTTCAAATACGTCTTTCTGGGCCCGATTCTGCGTGTCCTCGGACGGCCGCGGGTCGAGGGCCTGGAGAACATCCCCGACAACGGCCCGGCCATTCTCGCCAGCAATCACCTCGCGGTGATGGACAGCTTCTTCCTCCCTCTGATGGTGCGGCGCAGGATCTACTTCCTCGCCAAGAGCGAGTACTTCACCGGAACCGGCCTCAAGGGCGGCTTCCAGAAGTGGTTCTTCACCGCGGTGGGGCAGATCCCCATCGACCGTTCGGGTGCCGAGGCGGCTGCGGGCGCGCTCACCGCCGCCCGCCGTCAGCTGGAGAAGGGCGAGCTGATGGGTATGTACCCGGAGGGCACCCGGTCACCCGACGGCCGGCTCTATAAGGGCAAGACGGGCCTGGCCCGGATCGCGCTCGACGCCGGGGTGCCGGTGATCCCGGTCGCAATGATCAACACGCACAAGCTCAACCCGCCCGGATCGATCCTGCCGCGGCCCGCGAAGATCGTTGTGAAAGTCGGTAAGCCGCTGGACTTCTCGCGTTACGACGGGCTGCAGGGGAATCGCTTCATCGAGCGCGCGATCACCGACGAGATCATGTACAGCCTGATGGAGCTGTCCGGACAGCAGTATGTCGACGTCTATGCCGCGTCGCTGAAAAACAAGCCGGCGCAGCCAGATTCGTCTCCCGACGGTGGCGGCGACGGCCGGGGCAGTACCCCGGCGGCGGCGTGACACCCGCGGCATGAGGTTCTTCTACGATACGGAGTTCATCGAGGACGGCAGCACTATCGACCTGGTCTCGGTCGGCGTCGTCGCTGAGGATGGCCGCGAGTTCTATGCGGTGTCAACCGAATTCGATCCTGGCCGGGCCGGTGATTGGGTCCGTGCCAACGTGCTGCCCAAGCTGCCGTCGCCATCGTCGAAGGCGTGGCGGTCGCGCCGCGCCATCCGCGACGACCTGCTCGACTTCCTCACCGCCGACGGCTCGGACATCGAACTGTGGGCCTGGATCGGCGCCTACGACCACGTCGCGATCTGTCAGCTGTGGGGCAGCATGACCGCGCTGCCGCGGCCGATGCCGCGGTTCACCCGTGAACTCAAACAGCACTGGGAATCGGCGGGGAAGCCCGCTCTGCCGCCGGCGCCCGACGACGCGCACGACGCCCTCAGCGATGCCCGCCACAACCTGCGCCGCTGGGAGGCCATCGAGGCCGCCGGCTACGCCGGCCGCTGACCACGCCGGATTCGTCACGTTCCGCCGGTAAACCCGGTGGCCGGGCGGCCAGGACAGGTCGTCTACCCTTGTCTGGTGGTGAACTGGACCGTAGACGTTCCTATTGACGAGCTTCCCGAGCTGCCCCCGCTTCCCGGGGACCTGCAGGCGCGTTTCGACGACGCGATCAGCCGTCCGGCCCTGCAGCAGCCGAGCTGGCCGCAGGACGAGGCGCGCAAGATACGCACCGTGCTCGAGAGCGCGCCCCCGATCTGCATGCCGGCCGAGGTCGAATCGCTGTCCGCGCAGCTCGCCGAGGTCGCCGAGGGCCGCGCCTTCCTGTTGCAGGGCGGCGACTGCGCCGAAACCTTCGCCGCCAACACCGAGCCCCACATCAAGGCCAACATCCGCACCCTGCTGCAGATGGCCGTCGCCCTCACCTACGGCGCCAGTGTCCCCGTGGTCAAGTTGGCCCGCATCGCCGGACAGTATGCCAAGCCGCGCTCGGCCAACACCGACTCGCTCGGCCTGCTTTCCTACCGCGGAGACATGGTCAACGGCTTCGAACCCGATGAGCGCGCCCGGGTGCACGATCCGTCGCGACTGGTCCGGGCCTACGCCAACGCCGCCGCCGCGATGAACCTGGTGCGCGCGCTGACCAGTTCCGAGGCGGACCTCTACCGGGTCCACGACTGGAACCGCGAGTTCGTCCGCACCTCCCCGGCCGGTGCCCGGTACGAGGCCCTGGCCGCCGAGATCGACCGCGGACTGCGGTTCATGGACGCCTGCGGTGTCACCGATTCGAGCCTCAAGAGCGCGGCCATCTTCGCCTCCCACGAAGCGCTCGTCATCGACTACGAACGGGCGATGTTGCGCCTGGCCGACCACCCCAAGGGCGACGAGCCGCTGCTCTACGACCTGTCGGCGCACTTCCTGTGGGTCGGTGAGCGGACCCGGCAGCTCGACGGCGCGCACATCGCGTTCGCCGAACTCATCGCCAACCCCATCGGGGTGAAGATCGGGCCCACCACCACCCCCGAAGAGGCCGTCGAGTACGTCAAGAAGCTCGACCCGCACAACACCCCCGGCCGCCTCACCCTCGTCGCCCGGATGGGCAACGGCAAGGTGCGCGAGGTGCTGCCCCCCATCGTCGCAGCCGTCGAGGCCACCGGCCATAAGGTGATCTGGCAGTGCGATCCGATGCACGGCAACACCCACGAGTCTTCGACCGGCTACAAGACCCGTCACTTCGACCGCATCGTCGACGAGGTGCAGGGCTTCTTCGAGGTCCACCGGGCCCTCGGCAGCCACCCCGGCGGCGTGCACGTCGAACTCACCGGAGAAGACGTCACCGAATGCCTCGGCGGCGCCCAGGACATCTCGGACGTCGACCTCGCCGGCCGGTACGAGACCGCCTGCGACCCCCGGCTGAACACGCAGCAGTCGCTGGAACTGGCGTTCCTCGTCGCGGAGATGCTGCGCGGCTGAATCCGGGCCCCCACTCGCTTCACCCACCGCCCGCCGCCCGCGTCACCACCGCGGGTGGCGGGCGGACTTCAGTGGAACAGGCCGCCCCCGACCCACCAGCCGATACCGCCCACACCGAGCGCACACAGCACCACCGCGATCAGCCACATCGCTGTGGCCAGCGCCGATGCTCCCTCATCGAGCTGTGCCAGAGGGCTGGCGGGTTCGGCGTCGCGGGTACCTGCGGCTCCCGCCGGGGCGTCGTCAGGCGTTGCCTGCTCCGGTTGAGGTTCCCCGGTTCCGCGCGCGGCCGCATCGGGAAACGCCGCCGGCATCGACCGCGGATCGGCCGCCGGGCCGTCGCCGGGCCGCCCGGCCACCGCCGCCACACCGGGGGCGAGGCGGGCAGCGGACAACCCCGACGGGGCGTGCGGTTGCGTCTGTACCGCACGATTGCGCGCCACGATCATGCGCTCGGCCGACCGGCGTGGCGCGGGCACCGTGAACGGTGGCAGATCGAGCTCGTCGGCCATCGTCAGAATCGCTTCCTGCATGGCGAAACCGTCCGGATAGCGATTGGCTGGAGCGCGTTCGGTGGCCCGCAACACGATCTCGTCGAGCTCCGGCGGCACCCCGGTGATCACATCGCCCGGTGCCGGCACGTCATAGGTGAGCCGCTGATAGGCGAGCGACAGCGGTGTGTCACCCCGGAACGGTGTCCGGCCCGTCAGCATCTCGAAGATCATCACGCCCATCGAGTACACATCGCTGCGCGCATCCGCCGTCGTCGACTCCACCTGCTCCGGCGACAGATACGCCGCAGTCCCCAGGATCACGCTCGCCGACGTCACACCCGCCTCGGCAACCGCCCGCACCAACCCGAAATCGGCGACCTTCACCTCGCCGGCGTCGGAGATCAGCACGTTCTCCGGCTTCACATCGCGATGCACCAGACCCGCCCGGTGCGCCGTCCCCAGCGCACCCAGCACCGGATCGGCCACCGCCACCACCGCATGCGGCGGCATCGGGCCGCGTTCGCGCAGCAACTCGCGCAGACTGCCGCCCTCCACCAGCTCCATCACCAGGAACGCGGTCCCGGCGTCGACACTCTGGTCGTATACCGCGACCAGCCCCGGATGCCGCAACCCGGCAACCGCGCGGGCCTCGAACTCGAAGCGGCGCAAGAACAGTGAATCGGCCCCGTACCGCGCGTCCATCACCTTGATGGCCACCGCCCGGCCCAGACGCAGATCCAGGCCCAGATACACGGCCGACATCCCGCCCCGGGCAATCAACGCATCGATGCGATACCGGCCCTCCAGGGATGTGCCGATAAGCGGATCAGGGGAAGCTGTCACAGGGGAAGAATCTACCGGTGGCACGGTATCCTCGTGCTGTGGCATCACTACCGTTGACCGCGGACACCGCCCTGCCGGACGGAACCGACACCCTCACCGTCGACCAGGTCGCCAAACACCTCGGCGTCTCCGCGGGCCGGGTCCGCACCCTCATCCGCGACCACAACCTGTTCGCGGTATCCCATTCGGGCGAACCCGCCATCCCCGCGCTGTTCATGGACGACGCCGGCATCGCCAAGCACTACACCGGCCTCGTCCACATCCTCCTCGACGGTGGTTTCAGCCGCGACGAGGCCATGCACTGGATGTTCACCACCATCGACGACCTCGGCATGCACCCCGCCGAAGCGCTGCACACCCACTCCGCCCGCGAGGTGATGAGACGCGCCCAGGCCCTCGCGCTGTGACATGGCGACCGCTCCGCGGATCGCGGGTCCTGCGGGCCAGGAGTCGTGTTCTTCCCTCGTCGCACTCGGTCGCACGCTCCCTCGCGCTCCTCAGTCCAGAACACGACGGCCCTCCGGACCGTAGTTCTGCGCCCGCTCGCTGCGCTCGCGGATCGCGGTGTTTGGTTATCGGGTAAGTAGGGCCGATGCTCCGACCCTGAGTTTGCGGGGAGTGGGGACGACGGCGCGGGTCGACATCACGTCGTAGCCGGAACGTTCGATCTCGCAGAGGATCTCGGCGTAGGCGGCCGCGGCGACGGCGATTGCCGGACGCGCCCGGCGGGGGAGCAGGGCGATACCGGGCCGGGCTTGCCGGTAGATGTCGCGGTTGACCGCGATCAGATGCGCCAGTGCCCGCCGCAACTCCGGTGATGTCGTGCGGGAGGCGTGGCAGTGCCGCAGATGCTCCTCGTCGACAGCGAAGGCCTGCAGTTCGTCCAGCGGAAGGTAGATGCGGTCACGGGCCAGGTCCTCGGCCACATCCCGCAGAAAATTCGTCAGCTGGAAGGCGTCGCCGAGCGCACGGGCCGCCGTGGTGACCCGTGCGTCGGGGGTGCTGACCCCGAGGATCGGGAGCATCTGCTCGCCGATGATCGCCGCCGAACCGTCGGTGTAGTCCGCCAGATCGGCCAGGGTGCGATACCGGTTGCGGAACAGCGGGGAACCGGGAGCGTCCATCCTCATCGAGCGCAGGAACGCATCGAATGTGCGCACCGGGATGCCGAACCTGTGGACCGTGTCGGCGAGGGCGGCGACGATCTCGGCCAACGGATCGCCGACACCGCCCTGCTCGGGTGATCCCGGCTCCATCGCCTGGTCCAGCAGGGCCTCGGCACGGTCCAGTTCGGCCAGCCGATCGCCGTCGCCGGGGGCGTCGACGATGTCATCGACGTAGCGGGCGAAACCGTAGAGCGCGTATACCGCGCGCCGGTTGTCCTGCGGCAGAAGCGATGCCGCCAGGTGATAGGTGCGGCCGTGCCGGGCGGTGAGTTCGGCACCGCGACGATAGCCGCGTTCGGCCGCGCCCGACGCCGGGCGACCTCTCATGCCGCTGCCGTTCATGTCGCTGCCGTTCATGTCGCTGCCGTGGGCGGGGAGGTGCGCACGATCCGGCCCAGCCGCAGCGGATCGCGGTGGGTCAGCGACACCGCGGCGAGAGCGGAAACTGCCAGCGCCAGAATCAGGTACGGCGGACGGTAGAACCAGATCGAATCGTCGGGCTGGAACGCCACCAGCATGAACGTCGACACTCCCACCACCGTCATCCGCATCCGGTCGGACAAGGTGAGCGCCGCCGCCAGGCACAGCGCCCACGTGTAGTACCAGGGCAGCGTCGACGGTTCCAGGAGCAGCACCGCCAGCATCGCCAGGACCATCCCGGTCACCGCGGAGCGTTCGTCGTGGCGGCCCCACCACCACAGGCCCACCAGGATCAGCGCCAGACAGACCGAGCCGATGCCGCGGGTGACCGGCAGCACCTCCTGCAGGTTCAGCGCGGTGAACGGCGCGGCAACCCAGGTCACCACGTGCCCGACCGCGGTCGGGATGGTGAACCAGTTGATGATCCGGTCGGCCCAGCTCAGACCGTGCAGCCAACCGACCCCGAGGCCCAGGACCAGCGTCGACGCACCGAAGACGGCGCCGGGGACCGCCGCGACGGCGGCGAACGCCCGCACCCGGTCTGAACCTGACGCGCCGGGGGCCGTCCTGGTTGTGTCGGCGGACTCGCGTTCAGGCCGGATGTGCGACAACCAGATCCACACCACGAACGGGACCGCGATACCCGCGGTGACCTTGATCGACACGGCGACCCCCAGTACCGCCAGACCCGCGATGTGCCTGCCCTGCAGGGCGAGCACCACGCCGGCGACCAGCACCCCCATCATCAGCAGTTCCACGTGCGGGCCGCCGATCAGATGGATCAGCACCATCGGGTTGAACAGCACCAGCCACAGTCCTGACTGCGGTGACGCTCCGAAATGTGTTGCCAGGCGCGGGATCGCCCACAGCGCCAGGAACAAGCCCGGCAGCAGTACCAGCCGCATCGCCAGCACCCCGAGGATCACGTGGTCGCCGGTGATCTCGACGACGGCCCGGCCGAGTCCCATGAACAGTGGCCCGTACGGGGCGGTGGTGGCGGTCCACACCTGCGCCATGCTGTCCAGGAGCGGCCCCGGGTAGTGCGCCGGGCCGTCGGTGTATGGATTGAAACCCTCACGCAGAAGGGCGGATTGGGCGAGGTAGGCGTACACGTCGCGGCTGTACAGCGGCGCGGCCACCACCAGCGGCGCCGCCCACAGCAGTGCCGCGCGCCGCAGCGACCGCACACTGAGGGCGTCGTCCTCCGTGGTGTTCCCGATGTCCTCTGTGCCGATGTCCCCTGTGCCGATGTCCCCTGTGCCGTACCGGATTCGCCTGCCCAGGCGTATCCACGCAAACACCATCGCACCGACGCCGGCCCAGAACACGATCGACGACAACGTCTTTCCGTGCCCGTACGACACCCACGCCCATCCCGAATCCGTCACCACCGGCGAGTTGCGGGGCAGATCGCCCATCCCGAAACTCCCCAGGCACACCAGCGCGGACCCGAGCGCACCGAGGTACAGGATCCGGGCGGTGCTCACCGGCGGTCCCAGGATTCGAGGACCCGGGCCGCTGCGAGGCGACCGGAGAGGAGAACCGGGGGGATCCCCACCCCGGGGATGGTGGCCGAGCCGGCCAGCAACAGATTCGGCAGCGACGGCCACTTGTTGGGGGTGCGCAGCGGACCGGTCTGCGTCAGCGTGTGCGCGGCGCCGAACGGGGTGCCCGCGGGTAGTCCGGCCTCGGCCCAGGTATGGGGCGTATCGACCCGGGCGATGTCCAGACGGTGGGCGATGCCGGCGAAGCCACGGCCATCCAGGGTGCGCAGGCATTCGGCGACGTACGGGCCGGTGATCGCCTCCCACGCCAGGTTCGCGGTATCCAGGTTGGGACACGGCGCCAGCACCGACACGGCCTCCACCTGCCCCGACGCACCGTCGGCGGTGTACCCGGCGGGGTCGGAGAAGGCGGGCCGGGTGATCAGGAATGACGGATCCCGCATCAGCCTGCCGGGCCGCCGGGTCAGATCCTCGAACGTCTCCGCCCACGCCGCACCGAAGCTCAGGGTGTGGTGATGGCCGGGCCAGGTTTCGGTCACCGACCGGGGGACGGTCCCGTGCACCACGACCGCGCTGGGGGAGTACCGCACCCGGCGCCAGCGCGGTCCGCGCGGCATCCGGCGGCCCAGCAGCGTCGCGACCGTGGGCGGCGCAATCGTAGCGACCACGGCGTCGGCGGCGATGAACTCACCGCCCGCGACCACACCGCTCACAGCGCCGCCGTCGGTGACGATCCGGGACACAGCCGTGGACAGCCGCAGCACACCGCCCGCCTCGACCAGCGCCTCGGCCAGCACCGCGCCGACCCGGCCGATCCCGCCCCGCGGATGGCTCAGCCCCCGGCCGATGTCCATCTGCGCGATCACCTCGTAGATGGCGGCGGCCCGCTGCGGCGGCACACCCGCATAAAGTGCCTGGAAGGTGAACAGCCGCTGTAGTCGTTCGTCAGAGAGGAACGAGGACACCTTCGAGGACATGCTGGCGAGTCCGCCCAGCCGGATCAGCGTCGCCGCGTCGGTGAGGGTGCGCCGATCGGCGAGGTCACCCGGCCGGTGGAAGTTGCGGTCGATGAAGGTCCCGAACTCGGCGTCGTACAGCCGCTGAAGCCAACCGAACAACTGCCGGGTACCCGCGGCCTCGCGATCCCCGAGCCGTGCGGCGATCTCCGCCTCGATGGCCTCGGCGCCCCGCGGCAGCGTCAGCTCGGAGCCGTCGGCGAACGTCGCCACATAGGTGGGGTCCACGGGCACCAGATCCAGCCGCCGCCACGCGTCGTCGGCGGGAATCCCCACCTCACCGAGGGATTCGACGATCAGTTCCGGCATCGTGAGCACCGTGGCGCCGGTGTCGTAGAGCGGCCCGTCCGCGAGTGTTTCGGTGCGGACCAGACCGCCCGGGGCGGCGTCGCGTTCGACGACCGTGACGCGGTATCCCGCGCCCCGCAGCCGCAGCGCCGCGGTCAGCCCGGACAGCCCGGCCCCGACGATCACCGCATGGCGGTCCTCGCGGGCCGTCACCGCTGCCGGTGCCCGAGACGATGTCCCAGGGCGGACAATTCGGCGCGTACCGAATCGTCGGTGTTCAGCGCGGTGATCGTGGCCTGGGCGCGCTCGCCGAGATGGTCGATGCGCTGCTCCATGTCGGCGACCGCACCGACGTCGACGAGGATCTCCCGGGCCCGGGCCAATTCCTCCGCCGAGAGTTCGCGGCCGATGAGACCGCGCAGTTCGCCGCCCACCGCGGCCCCCGCGCGGTTGAGCCCGACCGCGATCAGCGCGGTGCGCTTTCCGGCGACCAGGTCGTCGCCGGACGGCTTGCCGGTCTGTTCGGGGTCGCCGAACACACCGAGAAGGTCATCGCGCAGCTGGAAGGCGATTCCGAGGTCGTGTCCGATGCTGCGCAGGGCGTTGATCAGTTCCACCGACCCGCCGGCCAGGGTGGCGCCGAGTTCGAGCGGCCGGGCCACCGTGTAGGCGGCGGTCTTGAACTCCATCACCCGGTAGGCCGCGCTGACCGATTCGTTGCCGCGGCTCTCGTTGACCACGTCGAGGATCTGGCCGCCGAGCACCTCGGTGCGCATCGCCGCCCACACCGCACCCGCCCGGCGGGCCGCGCCGCGCCGCAACGGTCCGGCGGGCATCTCCTCGGCGACACCGACGCCGTGGAACAGGTCGTCGGCCCACGACAGCGCGAGATCGCCGATGAGGATCGCCCCCGCCACCCCGAACGCGGCGGGACTTCCCGACCAGCCCGCGTCGGCGTGCGTCGACTCGAGTTCCCGATGGATGGTCGGCCGGCCGCGACGGGTGTCGGAGCGGTCGATGATGTCGTCGTGGACAAGGGCGCAGGCCTGGATCAGTTCGATCGCCGCACCCGCCCGCAGCGCCTCGGCCGGATTGTCGCCGTCACCGGGCCGCAACCGGTCCCGCTCGGAGACACCGCACCGCCAGCCCGCGTACACTAGCGTCGGCCGGATCCGCTTGCCGCCGTTCATGGTGAACTCGCGCAGCATCGTCGCGGCCTCGCCGACCACCGGGTCGATGGCCGCGGCATGCGGGAACACCCGGCCGAAGAAGTCATCGAGGACGCCGCCGACGGCAGCCGGGACGTCGTCGAGGCCGGACGGTATGGCGAATTGATCTACCGGGTGCGCGGAGGTCACGGCTATCAGGCTAGCCGTCCGGTCCGGCGGACATTCCGGACCGTTCCGTATGATGTCCCGGTGACCACCAATTCGACGTCCCCCTCCATTGTGGATCGGTTGTCGGCGCCGCATCGTGGCCGGATCCCGTTCTCGGTCGAGTTCATGCCGCCGCGCGACGCCGAGGGCGAGGAGCGGCTGTGGCGTGCCGTACGCACCTTCGAGCGCCTCGGTCCGGCCTTCGTGTCGATGACCTACGGCGCCGGTGGTTCGACCCGGGACCGCACCGTGCGGATCACCGGCCAACTCGCGGCGGAGACCACGCTGCTGCCCGTTGCCCACCTGACCGCCGTCAACCACAGCATCGACGAACTGCGGTCGCTGGTGGGCGCGTACGCGGCGCAGGGCATCACCAACATCCTCGCGCTGCGTGGTGACCCGCCCGGCGACCCGCTGGGTGAGTGGGTCAGGCACCCGAGGGGGCTCACCTACGCAGAGGAACTGGTCCGGCTGATCCGCGACCTGGGTGACTTCCACGTCGGCGTCGCCTCGTTCCCCGAGGGACATCACCGCGCACCCGACCTCCGGCAGGACACCCAGGCACTGGTCAGCAAGCTGCGCGCCGGTGCCGAGTACTCGATAACCCAGGTCTTCTTCGACGTCGAGCACTACCTGCGGCTGCGTGACCGGCTGGCCGCGGCCGATCCGGAGCAGGCGGCCAAACCGCTGATCCCCGGCATCATGCCGATCACCTCGCTGGCCAGTGTGCGCAAGATGGTGTCGCTGTCGGGGTCGGTGATCCCGGTCGACGTCGAGGCCCGCCTGGCCGCGGCCGCCGGCACCGGAGACCAGGAGGACCGGGCGGCCGTGCGCGCGGTCGGTATCGACCTGGCCACCGAGTGGGCGGAGCGGCTCATCGCCGAGGGCGCCCCCTGCCTGCACTTCTGCAGCCTCAACTTCGCCAAGGCCAGCACCGAGGTCCTGGCCCGCCTCGGCGTCGACGTCACCGCCGCAGTCCCGGCGACGACTTAGAGTTCGGCGACCGCTTCGTGGGTCCTGCCTGCGGCGCTCAGCGGGCTTTCGAGCCGGCGCCGAGAACGCCGTAGACCACCAGGCCGGCGATCAGGGCCCAGAATGATGAACTGATCCCGGCGAGGGTGGTGCCCGAGGCGGCGACGACGAAGGTGACGACGGCAGCAGTGCGGCAGTCGACGGCCCGGGCCACCGTGTCGTCGGCGAGCGCGGAGCGCAGCGACGAGCCGAGCGTGCCCAGCAGACCCAGGCCGGCGACGGTGGCGATGATCTCGGTCGGTGCCACCGACAGGAAACTGATCAGGGCGCTGGTGGTGATTCCGAGGACCAGGTACGACAGGCCCAGGGTCACCGAGGTGCGCCACCGCTGTGCGGGATCGGGGTGGGACTCGTCGGATGCGGGCAGGGCCGCGGTGATGGCGGCCAGGTTGACCGCGTGGGCGCCGAACGGCGCCGCCGCCGCGCTCGCCACGCCCGTCGCGGTGAGCGCCGGCCGCCACGGGACGGTGTATCCGTACGAGCTCATGATGGCGACGCCGGGCACGTTCTGCGCCGCCATGGTGACGATGTACAGCGGGACCGCGATGCTGACGACCGCGGACCAGGTCACCGAGGGCATGGTGGGCCCGGCCTCGGGGAGCCAGTGGATCACCGGCACGTCACCGGTGATCGCGTCATAGGCGACCACCACCATCGCCGTGACGAAGGCCGCGACGATCGCCCAGCGCGGGGAAAGTGCGAACGTCACCAGCCACACCACCAGGATCGGGACGACCTGCGCGGGGAACTCGGCGACCGCCGACACGGGCGTCAGGCACAGGTCGAGCAGGATGCCCGCCAGCATGGCCTGCGCGATGGGGGCGGGGATGGCGGCCACCAGCCTGCCGAGCAGCGGCCACATCCCGGTCAGCACCACCAGCAGCGCCGCGATGATGAACGCGCCGACCGCGGCGGACCAGCCACCGGTGATCTGTCCGGCGCTCACCAGGACCGCCGCCCCGGGTGTGGACCAGGCGATGGTGAGCGGCATCCGGTACCGGCTGCTCAGCGTCAGGCTGACGACGCCGATGGCGAAGCAGAGCGCGACCAGGCCGGTGGCCGCATGCCGACGGTCCGCGCCGACGGTCTGCAGGCCGGTGAGGACCACCGCGAAGGTGCTGGTGTACCCGATGAGGGCGGCGGCGATGCCGGTGATGACCGATTGTGAGGTGTGAGAACGCTGGTGAGGCGCGGTCACCGGGTGCCCGTCGACCGGGTGCCGGTCGATCCGGCCGCGGACGGTGCGGGCCTGCCGGGCCGGGGCGCGGTGCTGCGCGAACGGTACGCGAGCAGCACAACGGCGCCGACGGTGAGCAGACAGATGAGGCCGAAGAAGGCCGACCAGCTCGGCAGCGCCGCCGTGGCGGGGTCGGCGTACTCGGCGTCGGCGGTGAAGTCGGCGCCCTTGCCGACGGTCGGGGACCAGGTGACCGAGGCGTCGCTGAGCTGCTCACCGTTGGTCGCGCTGATCGGCCCGCCGAAGGTGATGTTGAGTTCCAGGTAGTCGCGGCTCGGCAGCAGCCCGGTCAGGTCTGCGGTGCCCCGGAAGCGGACGATATCGTCGCGCCGGGTCGCCGACAGGTCGACGCTGACGCCGGTGTCGCCGAACGAGTCGGCGATGACATTGCTCAGCTGCGCCAGCTGTCCCATGGTGAGGTCCACGAACGACGCCTTGGTGCCGGCCAGCCGCAGCTTCGCCGACGGGTTCTTGTCGTCGTCGCTCGCGGCGGAGCCGGTGTCCTGCTTGGGGTCCTGGCTGAACTCGGACACGCTGACCTGGTCGGCCATCGAGTCGGGGACGTCGAGTTGCGGTGTACCGGCCGGATTGTCGGGGGAGGAGGCGGCGACGATGGAACCGGAGAAACGATCACCGACCGTGGTGGACCGCTCCAGGCACCCCGTCAGCAACGGCGAACACATCAGCAGCGCGGCGAGCGCGACTACGGCGACGATCCGTCTGGGAGTCCGAGGCGGGGTGCTCGTGCGGGATGCCGAAGCGCCGGCGACGGCGCTGGATGCGGTGACGGTACCGGGGGACAGGTGCACCCGATCATCGTGCCAGATGCGCCCGTGGTCCGTACCCAGGCGCCCGGGGGCGGTCATCGGCTTCGTTGCGCCGGGCCGGTGCCGCTGGCAGCATCGTCGGCTGTGACGCTAGTGTTCGCGCACCGCGGCGGCGCCGACCACGGTGGACGGGAGAACTCCTCGGCCGCGTTCGCTCGGGCCCTGCGGGCCGGCGTTCAGCTCGAGTCGGATATCCGGCTCTCGCGCGACGGCGAACCGGTCCTCATCCACGATGTGGTCCGCCTGATCGAGGGGGTGCCGGTGGCACCGGCGCTGTTGTCGGCCGACGCGCTCGGGTCCGTCGGGGTGCTCCGGCTTGCCGACCTGTACCGCATGTTCGGCACCGCGTTCGAGCTGAGCCTCGACGTGAAGGTGGTCGATGCGGCGTTGCCGGCGATCGAGGTGGCGCGGGCCGCGGGTGCGGTGGAACGGATGTGGCTCGTACATGAGGACCGGGGCCTGTTGCGCTCACTCCGCGCCCACGAACCGGCGGTCCGGCTGGTGCATGAGGCCACCGAGCGCATCCGGCGCGGCGGGTTTCGATCACGATCACTACCTGGACTCGCTGGCCGCAGACCGGATCGACGCGCAGAACTCGCCCCCGGAGGGGTGGACCGCCGACGCGGTGGCGGCGGCGCACACGCGCGGGATCCTGGCGTTCGGGTCGCTGCTCAACGACAACGCTCGTCTGTCGCGGGCCGCGACGCTGGGCCTGGACGCCGTCTACACCGACGAGATCGCCATGGCGGCGGCCGTCTTCGGCCGGTGACCGCGGGTCAGTCGTCGGTGAGGGACTTCTCGATCAGGGTGATCTGGTCCTCGGCCGAATCGGAGTCGGCGACGATGTCCACGAACGGGCGGATGCGCCCCGCCCCGTCGACGATGTCGGCGACCTCGACCCTGGTCTCCCGCGGGAGGCGCCCGATCTGCAGGGCGTGGGTGTACGCCAGGTCGAAGGTGTCGTCGGCGGTCACGCCGAACTTCGGTTTCACGGTGGGGGCGTTGAGCTTCCCGACGACCTCCCGGGCGACCGCGACGGCCTTGCCACAGCGCGGATCCTTCGGTTCGACGGCCTCCGGGTCGTCGTTGGACACGGCCGCCACGACCACCGAATCGTCGGCGTAGGTCACCGCGGCGCAGGCCGGGGCGTTGCGGAAGCGGTACTTGTCGATGTTGGAGCCCTGGTCGTTGCCCACCCACTCGGCGACCGAGCGCGGATAGAGCACCTGTGGCGGGGCGTCGAGCACCAGCAGGGTGACGGTCTCCTTCTCGTTGGTCGCCCGGCAACCGCGAGGCCCGCCTCCGCTCATCGACACGTCGGTCCACGTTCTGCTGTCGAAGCCGAGTTCACCCACACCCGTGGCGTTCAGGCCGGTGCACGGCTCGAAGTCGGTGCCGTCGTTGCTCGCGCTGACGCGGCCGTCGACGGGTTCGGGGATCTCGTCCTTCTCCTCCGAACATCCGGCCAGCAGGGCAGAGGCGAGAGCGGCCGCTGCGAGGATTCCCGCGCCGGCACGTGTTCGGCGGCGCGTCCTTCGCGCGGTTCCCGACGACGTCACGTCACGAAGCATCGGCCTCGATCGCCTTTCACGAGTGCTCCGCGGAGCGAATTGGGACACAGGCGGCTCGCAGAACGAACACAACTGCTAGAAACGGACACAGCAAGGTGTAAGGCTAGCATTACCTATACGATTGCTCGCCGGGGTCCGGCTCAGCGGCGGGCGGCGGGTTCCGTGGCGTCGAGCAGGGGGAGTGGCCGGCCGAGGAAGGCGAATGGCCGCGGGTCCCCGGCGAAGGTGAAATGGCGCAGGACGTCGGCGAAGCCCATCTGCCGATACAGTGACCACGCACGATTGGGGCCCGCCGGGTTCTCCGGTGTGGACAGCAGAACCGATGCCTCGGGGCGGTCGGCCAGCAGCCGGGTGAGCAGATGCCTGCCGATGCCGCCACCCTGTGCCGAGGGATGTACGTGCAGTTCGGTCAGCTCGAAGTAGTCGGCGGTGACCCGCTCGATGTACTCGGTGGGTGCGCCCGCGTGTCGGAGTCCTTGCCGCAGTTGCTGATTCCACCATTGGTCGCCCGCGCCACGGTAGCCGTAAGCAATGCCGACCAGGATCTCGTTGTCGGCCATCGCGACGGGTGCGCGCATCCGGCGTGCGACGGCCCACGGCGTCGCGGCCTCCTGCGGTGTCACCTTTGCGATGGCACCTACGGCGCGCCAGCCGGGGCGGGAGATGTGTTCGCGCCAGAGGGGGGCGCGATGGGCCTGCGTGCCGCTCGGATAGTTCATGGCGGTGACGTAGACGTCGAGCGCGGGCTCGAGCCAGATCCTGGAATCCTGCCCGAGGAGGTTGACGAGACGAACCGTCACGGTGTGGCGTCCTCTCCGGTCGCGACGTGGCCGCCGCACCTTGTCAGTGTGCGGATGTCTGGCTATATTGAATATGTCGAACGGGTGTTCGATGTTCTGGCCTCCGCAAGCCGCGCATCAGCTCCTCGACATCATGTCGCGCACGCGTCCGCGTCACAACACGGACGCAGGTCCATACGCGGTGCGTGCGCGGCGAATGCGGTGCGCGGTGTGGTGATGGGCGAGGGAAGCGCCGCATCACCACACCGCGCACGGCCACCGGCGTCCCGAGCCGAATGTCGTAACCGGCTGTGATGATGTGCCCGGTGGCCCAGCAAGGCCGGTGTTCCGGGTTCGAGGGAGGTGTGACATGCCTGGTAGGCAGGTGGTCATCGACCCTGTGATCGTCGACCGCGCACGGGGCATGCTCGAGAGGGCTCACATGTTGTTCGGCAACGCGGACGCGGTCCCCGACGCACCCGAGCGGTTCCGGCAGTACTACCTCGCGGCCCTGCGCGCGGCGGGTGCGGCGCTGGCTGTCTTCGAACCGCGGGTGGTCCCGGTCCGTGCGCGGCGTGGATCGCGGAGCGCGTGGAAGCGCATCGCCCTGGTGATTCCCGAGCTGGCCGGGGCCGCGCAGCGGATGGAGGACAGGTCATCTACGCGGATGAATATCGAGGCCGGGCTCACGCGCACCGTCGACGCCGGGGATCTCGAATCGTTGCGACGCGAGGTGCTGGATCTGTTCGACCGGGCCGAACGTCTCGTTGTGGCCTATGAGCAGGGCAAGCTGGCGCATCAACAGTCGGCGGGCATATATACTGCATGACGGCCGTGTTACCTCACGCGGATCCGGCCACGTCCCCGGACGTTCCCTGCCTCGCAGTCCACGAGAGCCGGTGGACATGCCTGGCGTGGTGGATGTGCTGATGTAGTTGTGGTCGTGGGGGCTATGACCTCGTATCATGGAATCGTACGGCCGCGTACATCAGGTCGCGGCATGACACTTCACCTCCGGGACGACTCGGGGGCGGACGATCAGCAGGAGTAAGGAGGGTCGGTGCCACTCTCGGAGCACGAGCAGCGGATGCTCGAAGAGATCGAGAACGCTCTGTATGCCGAAGACCCGAAGTTCGCGTCGAGCGTCAAGAGCCGGCGTCTCGGGAAAGCTGACGGACGGCGTCGGCTGCAGGCGTTCGCCGTGTTCGTGATCGGCCTGGTCCTGCTTGTCGGAGGCCTGGCGATCGGCCTCAAGGTGGGGGGTTTCCCGATCGTCAGCCTCATCGGCTTCCTGGTCATGTTCAGTGGTGGTCTGCTTGCTCTGTGGGGAGGTGGCCCGCCCTCCCGTGGCGCCGCCGGGCCGGCAAAGGGTAAAGGCGCCCGGGGCGGCCGATCTGGCAATCCCGGCAAGCGCAGCCTGTCGGTCCGCATGGAAGAACGCTTCAACCGGCGCTTCGAACAGGAATAGTCCGCCGCGACAACCCAGACAGTCACAGACTCGGCAGAGGCCGCACATCCCACCCGGATGTGCGGCCTCTGTCTTTGCGCCGCCTCTGTCGTTGCGCGGTCCCTTCAGTGTGGGCGACGGTTGTCTGTTTCTGCCCCGGTTTTCTGGGCGCCCCACCGGATCCTCCCCACATTGCCCCACCGGGTCCCCCCACTTCGCCCCACCGATAGGTCGTTGGATTCGATCCGGGCACATTCGGCATCACAATTACCTCTTGAGACACTTTTGCCACACGCGTATCCCCGATTGTGCTTCGGCGTGTCGGATTTCGTGTCGAGAGTTTTGACGCCCTGAACTGCAAGTTTCCGATCGGTGGGGGACGGGTGGGGCGGTAGGGGTGGAAAGTGGGGGAAAGTGGGGTACAGTGGCTGCTACCGAGCAAGAGTGACCTTGTCGCCCGAACTTGGTGGGTGTGTGAGGAGGCGGCATGTCTGCACGACTTGTCGGCACCTACACGCCAAAGATGGACGACAAGGGGCGACTCACGTTGCCCGCGAAGTTTCGCGAAGCACTGGCAGGAGGCGTGATGGTCACACGGGGCCAAGACCGCAGCTTGTCGGTGTACCGGTTGGACGACTTTGACGCGGTTGCCGAGCGACTGCGCGAGGCTTCGCGAAACGACCCTGAAGCCAGAGCTTTCCAGCGTTACTTCTTTGCCAGCTCCGACGAACAACGTCCCGATGCCCAAGGGCGGATCTCCCTGTCCGCGGGTCACCGGGAATACGCCGGTCTGGTCAAGGAGTGCGTGGTGATCGGCGCGTTCGATCATCTGGAGATCTGGGACGCACCGACATGGACTGAATACCAAGGCCAACACGAGGAGAACTTCTCGGCCGCGAACTCCGCTGCACTGGATTCGCTGTTGTAGTCGGCCCAACGGGTGTCACCACGAGGCAGGTAGTGCCGGCGCGGTGAGGCCTCGGCCCGGAGCGACCCTGGCGTACTTCCCCAACGCCAGGTGCGTGTCCGGACCGGGACCTCTTCGCGCCGGAACCTCCTCAACTGGATCGTGCGCCTCCCGGTCTCGGCAGAGACCGGTATCCCTCAAATCAATCGTGGCTTGTTTCCGGCTGCCCGCAACCGGGTTCCGGGGCGTGCCGGTGAGATCGACCCGGTAGGACCGAAGGGGGCCAGATGACCGAACAGCCCCCCGATGGGCGTGCCGACCACGGCCACATCCCGGTGATGGCCCAGCAGATGATCGACCTTGTCGGGCCCGCGTTGACCGGTACCCCTCCGGCGGGCGGTCCGGCCCCGGTTCTTGTCGACGCCACTCTGGGCGCCGGCGGGCATGCCGAACTCGCCCTGCGCACCTATCCGGACATCACGGTGATCGGCATCGACCGGGATGAGTCCGCCCTGGCGATCGCCCGGGCCCGGCTGGCCGGATTCGGTGACCGGATCTCCTTCCACCACGCGCGATTCGACGAACTGCCGGATGTGATCGCGGCGACCGGACGCACCCTCATCGACGCGGCGTTGTTCGACCTCGGGGTGTCGTCGATGCAGCTCGACCGGCCCGATCGTGGTTTCGCGTACGCCGTCGACGCGCCGCTGGACATGCGGATGGACCCGTCGGGAACTCTTACCGCCGCGGATATCCTCAATACCTACTCGCACGGCGAACTCGCCCGGGTGCTGCACGAATACGGCGAGGAGCGGTTCGCCGGAAAGATCGCCTCGGCGGTGCTGCGGGAGCGTGAGCGGGAGCCGTTCACCACCAGCGCCCGGCTCGTCGCCCTGCTGTACGACGCGATCCCGGCGGCCACCCGCAGGACGGGCGGCCACCCGGCCAAGCGCACATTCCAGGCGTTGCGGATCGAGGTGAACAGCGAGCTGGCGGCCTTGTCGGAGGCGCTGCCCGCGGCGCTCGACCTACTGCGCGTCGGCGGGCGGGTCGCGGTGATGAGCTACCAGTCCCTCGAGGACCGGATCGTCAAGCGCGAGTTCGCCTCCCGTACCGCGTCGCGGACCCCGCCCGGGCTGCCCGTCGAGCTGCCGGGCAGCGGACCGGAGTTCTCGCTCGTCACGCGGGGTGCGGTCCGGCCCGACGACGATGAGCTCCAGACCAACCCGCGTTCGGCCCCGGTGCGTGTCCGGGTGATCGAACGGATAGAGGAGAAGGGCTGACCTATGACCCTCCTACACGACAAGGTGACCAGGACGGATCCGGCACCCAAGTCGGACAAGGCGACCAAGTCGGACAAGGCGACCCCGGCCCGGGGCGGACGCAGAGCCGGACGGACGGTCGGTGGGGAGCGTGCGAGCAGGTCCGCGCTGGCGCAGCGGGCGATCGATCGCCGGCAGCGCCGCATCGCCCGCGGCGGTGAGTCCGGGGTGAGCGGCACCACCCGGAACCGGCGCGTGCCGTTCGTGGTCCCGATCATCGTCGTGCTGGTCGCGGGACTCGGGCTGAGCCTGTGGCTTTCGACCAAGGCGGCGCAGGATTCGTACCGGCTCGGTGTGGCGCGCAGCGAGAACCAGAGCCTGTCGGATCGGGTCGACACCCTCAAGCAGACCTTCGAGTCCGGGGATTCGGCCGCCGCACTGTCGGACAAGGCGGGCAAGCTGGGCATGATCCCGTCGGACAACCCGCCGCGGATGATCGTCGGCGCCGACGGTAAACGCCGGGTGGTGGGGCAGTTGTCGCCAGCGGAGGGGCGGTCGCTGCCGTCCATCAACGACACGGGTAAGACCGAGGATCCGCTCGCGAAGATCGACAAGTCCAAGGTGGACGATTCGAACGGTCTCGGCGGTTCCGACCAGGCCCAGACCGACCAGACCCAGAGCGGGCAGAGTCGGACGGATCAGACAACCGTACCGCAGGCCGATACCGACCGGTCGGTACAGAGCCAGAATCAGAACGCGCCGTCGGATCAGTCCGGACGGGTCGCCAACTCGCCGAACTCCACTGGAACACAGGTGAACTCGCAGGCATCCACGCAGCCGTCGCAGGCGCCCACGCAGACCCCCGCGCCCAACGTCCTGCCGACCGAGAGCAACCCGCCGGGCGGAAATTCGGGGCAGCCGCGGTGATCGGATGGACAATGACCAACCATGACACGAACCACCTCTGATCGGCCGACTGCCCGATCGGGCGGCGGTCCGCGCAGTGGTCCGGCCGCGAGCACGGGCCGGAAGCAATCCCGGAGCGACGCCGGTCCGGGGTCCCGCCCCACCCGTGGCGCCGACGGTCCAGGCGGTCCGGGGTCCGGTGACGAACCCACGGGCACAGGCGGATTCGCCTTCCGGGCCAAAGCCGCCGGGGTCGTCATCGTCGTCGCGGTGATCGTGGTGGCTATCCGCATGGTGTATGTGCACGTGATCGACGCGGGATCGCTGTCCGCCCAGGCCTCCGAGCAACGCGAGTTCACCCAGGTTCTGACGGCCAAGCGCGGCGCCATCATCGACCGCAACGGCAGGCCCATCGCCTACACCGATGAGGCACGCTCACTGACCTTCCTCCCCAAAGCGGTGCGTAAGAGCATCGCCGACGCGCACGCGAAGGACTCCGCCGCACCCGACGTCAAGACACGGCTGGGGGAGATCGCCAAGGGCGTGTCCTCGGCGCTCGGCGGATCGATCAGCGAGGCCGACCTGCTGGCGAAGCTCAACAGCTCCAACGACTTCGAGTACCTCGCCCGGTCGGTGAGTTCGGAGGTGAGCGCCCGGATCACCGAGGAGTTCCCCGAGGTGGGCGCCGACCCGCAGCCGATCCGGCTGTATCCGGGCGGTTCGCTCGCCGCCAACATCGTCGGCGACGTCGACTACGACGGACAGGGCCTGCTCGGCCTGGAGGCGTCACTGGAACCGGTACTCGGCGGCACCGACGGCTCGCGGACCTACGACCGCGGTTCGGACGGCGCGGTGATCCCGGGCAGCACCCGGAATGTGCATCCGGCGATCAACGGCAAGACGGTCCGGCTGACCATCGACTCCGACGTCCAGTGGTACGTGCAGACCGCGGTGTCACAGGCCAAGAACGCCTCCGGCGCCAAGAACGCGTCCGCGGTGGTGCTCGACGCGCACACGGGCGAGGTGCTCGCGATGGCCAACGACAACACCTTCAACGCCTCCAGACCGCTGTCGGAGCAGCAGAACGCGAACCTCGGCAACTCCTCGGTCACCTCGCCGTTCGAGCCCGGCTCGGTGGGCAAGGTGGTCACCGCCTCGGCGGCCATCGAGTACGGCCTGACCACGCCCACCGAGGTGCACCGGGTGCCCGGGTCCATTCAGCTGGCAGGCGTCACGGTCAACGACGCGTGGGCGCACGGTCCCGCTCCATACACCACCACCGGAATCTTCGGTAAGTCGTCCAACGTGGGAACGCTGATGCTGGCCAAGAAGGTCGGGGAGAAGCGCTTCGCCGCGATGCTGGCGAAGTTCGGTCTCGGCTCGCGTACCGGTGTCGGGCTGCCCGGCGAGAGCGCGGGCAACGTCCCGGCGCTGAGCCAGTGGTCCGGCGGATCGTTCGCCAACCTGCCGATCGGTCAGGGCCTGTCGATGACGCTGCTGCAGATGACGGCCATGTACCAGGCGATCGCCAACGACGGTGTCCGGATCCCGCCGCGGATCATCGTCGACGAGGGCACGGGCGCCCACAATTCGGCGGGCAGCGACGAGTCACGTCCGCAGGGGGTGCGGGTGGTCAGTCCGGCCACGGCCAAGACGGTCCGGGACATGTTCCGGGCGGTCATCCAGGACGACCCGATGGGAGTGCAGAACGGCACCGGGGCCAAGGCGGCGGTCCCCGGTTACCAGGTGTCCGGCAAGACCGGAACCGCTCAGCAGGTCAACCCCGACTGCGGCTGCTATTCCAACGATTCGTACAACATCACGTTCGCGGGCATCGCCCCGGCCGACAAGCCGCGGTATGTGATCGGGATCATGCTGGACAACCCGAAGCGCAGCTCGGACGGCTCGGGTGGGCAGTCGGCGGCGCCGCTGTTCTCGAGCATCGCCTCCTGGATGCTGCAGCGTGACCGGGTGCCGCTGTCGGCGCACCCGACGCCGCGGCTGGTTCTGCAGGCGGACTAGCGGCCGGTGAGGACAGTCCGGAGGTGTGCGAGGTCCGGTCCCGGCAAACCTGAGGCCGACGGTGCTGGTGCGGGTGACGGCCCGGCGTGTCGGTATCGTGAGTTGTCCGTCGGCGGCTCCCCGGGCCGTCGTGCGGTGCCGGTCGCGCCGTCACCGTTCCTCGGTGGGCGGGGTCCGAGCATGGCAGAGTCCCGAACCGAACGTCCCCGATCGGCGCACGAGTGCCGGTCCGAGCAAGAGTGAGCAGAGGAGATCTCATGGCCTCGACTCGCCGTTCCCGTAAGCAGGGCGCGGACCGTCCCGACGGTCCGCGCCGGCCACGGGTGGTGGCGCCGACCGAGGTGACGGTGCTGTCCGCGGCGACCGGCGCGCGGCTGGATCTGATCGGTGCCGACAGTCACGACGCACAGGTCACCGGTGTGACCCTGCGCGGTCAGGACGTGCAGCCCGGTGATCTGTTCGCGGCGCTGCCCGGGGCCAACACGCACGGCGCCAGGTTCGCGGCCGATGCCGTGGCAGCGGGTGCCACCGCGATCCTCACCGATCCGGCCGGCCGCGCGGAGCTGTCCAAGGTGCTGCCGACCGACGCACGGTGCGCCGTCCTCATCCAGCAGGAGCCGCGCCGCATTCTGGGCGCGGTCAGTGCCCGGATCTACGGGCACCCCTCGCAACGGCTGAAGCTGATCGGGATCACCGGGACGTCGGGCAAGACCACCACCGCCTACATGGTGGAGGCGGCGCTGCTGGCCGCCGGCAGGTCGGCCGGCCTGATCGGCACCGTCGAGACACGTATCAACGGCGTGGCCATCCCGAGTTCGCTCACCACCCCCGAAGCGCCCACATTGCAGGCGCTGCTCGCCGCGATGGTCGAGGACGGTGTCGACTCGGTGGTGATGGAGGTGTCCAGTCATGCGCTGGCACTCGGCCGCGTCGACGGCGCGCACTTCGCCATCGGTGCCTTCACCAACCTGTCGCAGGACCACCTGGACTTCCATGACACCATGCAGGCGTATTTCGATGCGAAGGCCAGGCTGTTCGCGGCGGGTTCGCCCACCCATGCCTCGCGCGCGGTGATCTGCGTCGACGACGAGTGGGGCAGGCGCATGGCCGAGGTGGCCCGCGGCGCGGCCACGGGCTCGCGGCCGGACCCGGTGACAGTGTCGGCGAATCCGCGAGAGACGACGACCGGGCGCCGCGCCCAGTGGACCGCCGGACGGACCCAGGGGACGGCCGAGGGCAAGCAGGTCGTGCCGGTGACCGGTCCGCGGGGCCTGGAATACGAGCTGACCGTGCCGCTGCCGGGACGTTACAACATCGCCAACGCGCTCACCGCGCTGGCGATCGCGACCTCGGCCGGGGTGGCCACGCAGGTCGCGATCGACGGCATCGCCCAGACCAGGGTGCCGGGCCGGCTCGAGCGGGTGGAGCGGGGACAGGACTTCCTGGCGCTGGTCGATTACGCCCACAAACCGGGCGCGGTCGAGGCGGTGCTGGCCACGTTGCGCGCCCAGCGCGACACCGGCGCGGATGAGGCGACGCCCACGGGACGTGTCGCCGTGGTGCTCGGTGCGGGCGGCGACCGCGACACCGGCAAGCGGGCACTGATGGGCGCCGCGGCGGCCCGCGGGGCCGAGCTCGTGGTGATCACCGACGACAATCCGCGTTCGGAGGACCCGGCGTCGATCCGGGCAGCCGTCGCGGCCGGAGCGCAGTCGGTGCCCGGCGACGAGCGGCCCGCCGGTGCGGACGACGTCCGGGAGATCGGGGACCGTCGTGAGGCCATCGCCGCGGCCGCCGCGTGGGCGCGGCCCGGTGACATCGTGGTCGTCGCCGGCAAGGGCCACGAGACCGGCCAGGAGATCGACGGGGTGAAACATCCCTTCGACGACCGCGTCGAACTCGCCGCGGCGATCGACGCCCTACGAGCCGGGGATGTGACGGGAGCGGACCGATGACCACGATGACGGTGCTGCGCGCGCCCGGCGCCGCCGGTGTCGCCCAGATCAGGGAACTGCTGCGTACCGCCGCCCAGCTACGGGCCGGTGCCGGGAGCAGGGATGCACCGGTGCGGATCTGGGCGCTCATCGGTGAACTGGACCTGCCCGAGGACGGTCAGGATGCGGGCCGCAGCGAGAACGAACGCGTCGTCGAGCACGATCTGGTCGGCCGGCTCGTGGTGCGGCTGGCGATCGACAAGACGTTGTGCGTGGGGGATTCGCGGTCGGTGCGGGCGCTGTATCAGGGCGCGATCATGGAGGGTTCCTGGGGAGACGAGGTGCGGCTGGTGCCGGACGCGGCCCAGGCGCTGACGGTGACCGTCGATGACGAGCAGTGGCGGCCCGCCGCCGGCGACATCGTCGTCGTCGCCGGACCGGACGACCTGCACGCGGTGGTGGGGCAATGGCAGACGGTGCTGGGATACGAGTTGGTCTGGGCGGGCGACGACGCCGCCGGGGCCGGTGACGAGTAGATGGAGTACGACGTGACGAGCTGGGTGGGCGAGAGGTACTGTCCTGGCCCTGTGCGGCCGGGTGACCGGCCGGGACGACTGACGGGTGGGGCACGACCGTGACACAGATCCTGATCGCCGGTGGCATCGCGTTGGCGGTGTCGATCCTGCTGACACCGGTCCTGATCCGCATCTTTTCCCGGCGCGGCTTCGGGCAGGAGATCCGCGTCGAGGGGCCGCAGAGCCACCAGACCAAGCGCGGTACGCCGTCCATGGGCGGCGTCGCGATCATCGCCGCGCTGTGGGCGGGCTACTTCGGCTCGCACCTGGTCGCCTGGCTGACCGACCGGGAGGGTCCCACCGCTTCCGGTCTGCTGGTTCTGGGCCTGGCCACTGTGCTCGGTGGTGTCGGTTTCCTCGACGACATCATCAAGATCCGCAAACACCGCAACCTCGGCCTCAACAAGACGGCCAAGTCGGTCGGCCAGTTCGTCGCCGCGATCCTGTTCGGCATCCTGCTGCTGCAGTTCCGCAACGACGCCGGGTACGCCCCGGCCAGCACCAAGCTTTCGTATGTCCGCGACATCGACGTGATGGAGATGGGCTCGATCGCCTTCGTGGTGTTCTGCTGGCTCGTCGTCGCGGCCTGGTCCAACGCGGTCAACTTCACCGACGGTCTCGACGGGCTGGCCGCGGGATCGATGGCGATGGTGCTGGGTTCGTACGTGCTGGTGACGTTCTGGCAGTACCGCAACGCCTGCTCGGGCGGTCCGAAGTCGACAGCCGAGATCACCTCCGGCTGCTATCAGGTGCGTGACCCGCTCGACCTCGCCGTGATCGCGGTCGCCGGTGGTGGCGCCTGTCTGGGCTTCCTGTGGTGGAACGCGGCGCCGGCCAAGATCTTCATGGGCGACACGGGCTCGCTGGCACTGGGCGGCATGCTGGCCGGTCTGTCCATCACCACCCGCACCGAGTTGCTGGCGGTGATCATCGGTGCGCTGTTCGTGGCGGAGATCATGTCGGTGGTCATCCAGATCGCCTTCTTCCGGACGACGGGGCGCAGGGTGTTCCGGATGGCGCCGTTCCACCATCACTTCGAGCTCGGCGGCTGGGCGGAGACGACGGTGATCATCAGGTTCTGGCTGCTGACGGCCATCGCCTGCGCGCTCGGCCTGTCGTTGTTCTACAGCGAATTCGTCACGGGCGGCTGAGGTGACCGGAGTGCGGGAGACGGGAATCGCGGAGCTGACCGCCGGGGAGGTCGTCGTCGGCGGGGCGGGTGTGGCCGGTTCGTCGGCCGCCCGTCACCTGCTGGCCGCGGGTGTGCCGGTGGTCGTCGCCGACACCCGGTTCGGGGCCGGCCAGACCACCGAGGTCCCGGTGGCCGCGGAGCTGCGGGCGGCGGGCGCGCGGTGCGTCGGTATCGACGACCTGCTCGCCGACCCGGAGTGGACCGCACGGACCGGCCTGGTGGTCGTGTCGCCGGGATTCGCGCCCACCCATCCGCTGGTGGTGGCCGCCGGTGACGCCGGGCTGCCGGTGTGGGGCGAGGTGGAACTGGCGTGGCGGATCGACCACGACGGCTGGTTCGGGGCGCCCCGCACCTGGCTGGTGGTGACCGGCACCAACGGCAAGACCACCACCACCTCGATGCTCGAGGCCATCGTGTCGGCCGCCGGCCGGGCCGCCGCGGCCTGCGGGAACATCGGCCTGCCGGTGCTCGACGCGCTCGCCGCGCAGCCGCGGGCCGAGGTCCTGTGCGCCGAACTGTCGTCGTTCCAGCTGCACTGGGCGCCGTCGATCGTGCCGGATGCGGGCGTGGTCCTCAACGTCGCCGAGGATCACCTCGACTGGCACGGTTCGTTCGCCGCCTACCGTGACGCCAAGGCGACCGCCCTGCGCGGACGGGTCGGCGTAGTCGGCCTCGACGACGCGGTGGCCGCGGCGATCGGGACCGGCCCCGGCACCCGCCGTGTCGGCTTCACGCTCGGCGGGCCCGGCGAGGGCGAGCTGGGCATCGACGACGGTGAACTGATCGACCGCGCCTTCGGCGGCGGAACGTTGTTGCCTGCCGCCCAGGTGCGGCCGGTGGGTCCGTCGGGGTGGTCGGACGCGCTCGCGGCGGCCGCGCTGGCGCTGGCCATCGGGGTGCGAGCGGAGTCGGTCACGGCCGGCCTGGCCCGGTTCACGCCGGCCGCACATCGCGGTGAGGTGGTGGAGACGATCGACGGTGTCGAGTTCGTCGACGATTCGAAGGCCACCAACCCGCACGCGGCCCGGGCGGCGATCGCGGCCCGGCAGCGGGTGGTGCTGATCGCCGGTGGGCTGCTCAAGGGTGCGTCCGTCGACGATCTGCTCACCGAGATGCGGGAACGGCTCGCCGGTGTGGTGGCCATCGGCACCGATCGCGAAATCATCCTTGATTCGATCGCACGACACGCCCCAGATGTCCCAGCTGTCACAGTGTTCACAGGTGACGATGGAGCGGTGAATGTGCAGCGACTCATCGACGGTGCCCCGGCGCCCGTGACCCTCGGCTCCGGGCAGAGCGACGACGGGACCGGATCGGCGGACCTGGTGATGCGGCATGCGGTGCGGGAGGCCGCGACCCTCGCGGCCACCGCGAACGCGGAGCCCGGCGCCACGCCGGTCGACGCGGTCCTGCTCGCCCCGGCCGCGGCCTCGCTCGATATGTTCGCCGGCTACGGCCGTCGCGGTGATTCGTTCGCCGACGCGGCGCGGTTGCTGCGGGGTACGGACGTATCGGCTTCGCGATGACCACCGCGTCGTCGACGCCCCGGGGCGTCCGCGGACAGGTCACCTCGGTGGTGTCCGCGGTCCGCGAGGTGGCGGGCAGTCTGCTGAGCCGGCCGCTGGCCTCCTATCACCTTGTGCTGGCGCTCGCCGGCCTGCTCACGCTGCTCGGCCTGGTGATGATCCTGTCGGCGTCGTCGGTGGAGGGGTACTCCAAGGAGGGCTCCGCCTACGGCCTGTTCACCACCCAGCTGGTGTTCGCACTCATGGGCGTGGTGGTGTTCTACGTCACGCTGTGGATGCCGGTGCGGATGTTCCGGCGGCTGGCCGCGGTGATGATCACCGTGACCACGATCCTGCTGGTCCTCGTCCTGATCCCGGGCATCGGCATCGAGAGCGGCGGCGCGCGCCGATGGTTCGTCGTCGCGGGCCTGTCGGTCCAGCCGTCCGAACTGGTCAAGGTCGCGCTCTGCGTGTGGGGCGCCCACGTGCTGGCAGCCCGCCGCAAGGAGAACGCGGGCCTGAAGGAACTGCTGATCCCGCTGCTGCCGATGGCCCTGTTGATCTGTGTGCTGATCATGCTCGAACCCAACCTGAGCACCACCATCACGATTGCCATCATCGTCGGTGCCCTGCTGTGGTTCTCCGGACTTCCGCTTGTCGTGTTCGGATCCTTCGCGGTGATCGGTGCGGGCCTGGCGGTGATGCTCTCGCTCGTGGCCGGCTACCGGTCGCAGCGCGTGCTGAACTTCCTCGGGCACATCGATGATCCGCAGGGCGCCGGATACCAGTCCAGGCAGGCGAGTTACGCACTCGCCAACGGCGGCGTGTTCGGCGAGGGACTCGGGCAGAGCCGCGCCAAGTGGAACTACCTGCCCAACGCGCACAACGACTTCATCTTCGCGATCATCGGCGAAGAACTCGGCCTGCTTGGCGGCCTGATGGTGGTCGGGCTGTTCGGTCTGCTCGCCTACGTGGGTTTCCGCATCGCGTCGCGGTCGGTCGATCCGTTCCTGCGGTTGCTCACCTCGACCATCACCGTGCTCATCGTCGCCCAGGCCTTCATCAACATCGGCTATGTCATCGGTGTGCTGCCGGTCACGGGCATCCAGCTGCCGCTGGTGTCCGCGGGCGGTACCTCGGCGCTCACGGTGCTGGCGATGCTGGGCCTGATGGCCAACGCCGCCCGGCACGAACCGGATGCCGTCGCGGCGTTGTCGGTAGGCCGCCGATCCGGTGCGGGCCGCTGGCTGCGCCTGCCCGCGCCGGTGCCCTACCGGGCCGCACGCGTCCCCACCGAGCGCGGAAAATCCCCGCGCCCGCAGGAGCGTCGCCGGGACCAGGGCCAGGTCCCGTCGGCGCCGGCGAACCGTCCGTCCGCTCTGCGCGTGGGGTGGCCGACCGGCAGGGGCGGTACGCCGAGATCCGCTGAGCGCACCACGTCGACCCGTGGCGGTGGCTACCGCGGCGCGGGAGTGCGCCGCACCCGGGGAAACACAGGACGCGGAAATGTGGGCACCGGCACAAGCGGCGCGGACGGATGGGAGCGGACCGCACGGCTGCGGATCGACTACCGTACGGGGTACAGCGCCAACCGCCGGACGGACCCGGCCCCGCGCACGCAAGGCCGGAGCCGTCGGGGCGGATCCGGGGGCGGCGGGCGCTACTCCGCCTGACCGGTTCGCCGGTGGGCGCCGGCGCGACCGGAAACCAGGCAACCGGAATGGAGCGGTACTGCAGTGACGAGTTCGGGATCAGCTGATCAACCCGAGGCGAAAACACCCGGCACAGCGGGTCCCGGAGGTCTGTCCGTGGTGGTCGCCGGCGGCGGCACCGCGGGTCATATCGAACCCGCGCTCGCGGTCGCCGACGCCGTCCGCAGGCTCGAGCCGTCCGCCACCATCACCGCCCTGGGTACCACCCGCGGCCTGGAGACCACCCTGGTTCCCGAGCGCGGATATACGCTCCAACTGATCCCGCCCGTCCCGTTGCCGCGCAAGCTCAACAAAGACCTGGCCCGGCTGCCACTGCGAGTCGTGCAGTCGGTGAAGGCCACCCGCGCCGTGCTCAAGGAGGTCGGCGCCGACGTGGTGATCGGCTTCGGCGGGTATGTCTCGCTGCCCGCGTATCTGGCGGCGCGGCTGCACGTGCGCCGCGGCCGGCGGATCCCGATCGTCATCCACGAGGCCAACGCGAGCGCGGGGGTGGCCAACAAGGTCGGCGCCCGGTTCGCCGACAAGGTGCTCGCGGCGGTGCCCGACTCGGGTCTCGATGACGCGCAGGTGGTCGGGATGCCGGTGCGGGGAGTGCTCGCCGCCCTCGACCGCGACGCGTTGCGCGCCCAGGCGCGCCAGTACTTCGGCCTGGCCGATGTCCCCACGCTCCTGGTCTTCGGTGGCTCGCAGGGCGCGCAGCGCATCAACGACGCCGTCGCCGGCGCAGCCGAGGCACTCGGCGAGGCCGGAATCGGCGTCCTGCACGCGTACGGACCCAAGAACTCGATCGACCCCAAGTCGCCCGACGGCGCGCCGCCGTACCGCGGGGTGGGCTACCTCAAGCGCATGGACCTCGCCTACGCGGCCGCGGACCTGGTGATCTGCCGCTCCGGTGCGATGACCGTCGCCGAGGTATCGGCCACCGGACTGCCCGCGGTCTACGTGCCGCTGCCCCACGGAAACGGTGAGCAGCGCCTGAACGCCGTCCCCATCGTCGACGCCGGCGGCGGCGTGATCGTCGACGATGCCGACATGAGCACCGAGTGGGTGGCCACACATGTGCCGGCCATGATGGCCGACAAGCACGCGCTGGCGGCGATGTCGCAGGCCGCGCTGTCGACCGGTCATCGGGACGCCGCGGAGGCCGTCGCGGCGGCCGCTCTCGAGCTGGCCCGGAGCCGACGATGACCGGCGGCGGGCGCGGTGTGCTCACCGAACGTCCCCTTCCCGAGCTGCTCCGCCGGGTGCACATGGTGGGCATCGGCGGCGCCGGGATGTCGGGGCTGGCCCGGATCCTGCTGGCCAGGGGTGGTCAGGTGTCGGGATCGGACGCCAAGAACAGCCGCGCCATCCTGGGCTTGCGCACCCGGGGTGCGCGGGTACAGATCGGGCACGATCAGTCGGCCCTCGACCAGCTCCCGGGTGGACCGACCGCCGTCGTCACCACCTATGCCGCCATCCCCAAGACCAACCCCGAACTCGTCGCCGCCCGCTCCCGCGGCATCCCGGTGCTGCTGCGCCCGGTGGTGCTCGCCGAGCTGATGGCGGGCTTCCGGACGCTGTTGATCGCCGGGACGCACGGCAAGACGTCGACGACGTCGATGTCGGTGGTGGCGCTGCAGCATTGTGGTCTCGATCCGTCGTTCGCGGTGGGCGGTGAGCTCAACGAGTCGGGAACCAACGCGCACCACGGCACCGGCGCGGTGTTCGTGGCCGAGGCCGACGAGAGCGACGGCTCGCTGCTCGAATACCGGCCCGACGTCGTCGTGGTGACCAACATCGAGGCCGACCATCTTGATCACTTCGGTACCCGCGAGGCCTACGTCGAGGTTTTCGACAGGTTCGCCGAGTGCATAGTCGACAACGGCACCCTGATCGTCTGTCTGGATGATCCGGGATCGGCCGCGCTGGCCGGGCGCTGTGCGGCGGCGCTCGCCGAGCGCGGTGTGGAGGTCATCGGATACGGCGAGGGAACACATGCGGATCTGGCCCCCGGCGTGCCCAATGTGGCCATGCTGCAGCGGTATACACCGCGGGTCGCCGGCGGTGAGGCGCAGGTGCGATTCGCCGACCGGATCACCGACGGCGAGCCGGAAACCGTGCCGGTGACCGTGACCTTGCCCGGAAAACACATGGCGCTCAACGGGATCGGCGCGGTGCTCGGGTGCGTGCGGGCGGGCGGTGGCCTGAGTGCGGTGCTGGAGGGTGTTGCATCCTTCAGCGGCGTGCACCGGCGGTTCGAGCTGCGGGGCGTGGCCGGCGAGGTGGCCGTCGTCGACGACTACGCCCACCATCCGACCGAGGTGCGCGCGGTCCTCACCGCGGCTCGGGACGTGGTGACCGCGGCCGCGGGGGCGGACAGGCCGGCGGGCCGCGTCATCGCGGTGTTCCAGCCACACCTCTACTCGCGGACGGTCGAGTTCGCGACCGAGTTCGCGGGAGCGCTCGACCTCGCCGACGAGGTGTTCGTCGCCGACGTCTACGGTGCCCGCGAGGCTCCGCGGCCCGGTGTCAGCGGTGCCACGATCAGCGACCTGCTCACCGTCCCGGGCCGATTCGTCGCGGATCTGTCCGTGCTGCCCTCGGTGGTCGCCGCAGAGGCACGCCCCGGTGACATCGTGCTGACCATCGGTGCCGGCGACATCACGATGCAGGGACCGGAGATCCTGACCGCGCTCGCCGCGGCCGCCGGACCCGGTGACAGGTCCGGCGCGCGGGCGGGGGAGCCGACGGGATGATCGGGCGCCCGGCACTGCGGCGACGGGGACTGATCTGGACGGTGCTCGTGGTCGTGGTGGTCGTCGCCGGGGCCCTCGTCGCGTACTACACCCCACTGATGTCGGTGCGCGACACCGAGGTCCTGGATAACAAGGTCGTCTCCGAGAGCCAGATCCTCGCTGTCGCCGGCGTCGAATCGGGGACCCCGCTGCTGCAGGTGGATACCGCCGCGGTGGCCCGGCGGGTGGCGGCCATCGAGTCGATCGAGTCCGCACGGGTGCAGCGTTCGTACCCGTCGACCCTGACCATCACCGTCGTCGAACGGCAACCCGTCGTCCGCATCGTCGACGGCCAGACCACGCAGATCCTGGACCGGCTGGGTGTTGCGTACCTGACGTACGCGGAAGGCAAGAAGGTCCCGGCCCAGCTGGCGTCGTTGCCACAGCTCACCACCGCCCACCCCGGCCCGACCGACCCGACCACCAAGGCCGCGGTCAAGGCGGTCGCCGGGTTCCCCTCGTACCTCACCCGCGTCCTGGTGTCCGTCGCCGCGACCTCGCCGGTCGACATCGAGCTGACCCTCAAGGGCGACCGCCGCGTCGTCTGGGGTGACAGTGCCAGGGGAGACGAGAAGGCCCGGGCGCTGAAAAACCTGTTGAGTCGCCAGGGAACCCTCTATAACGTGTCGAGCCCTGACTTCCCCGCCTTCAAGTGAGAGTGGTCTCAGACGCGATCGTTCCTGGTGGCCGACAAGGTGAAATGTGTGTCGGCAACGTGAATTCACCCAACAACTTCGCGACACGCCGCGCCGTTACTGGCTCATCGGCGTCCGCGTGCTTAGCGTCATGACCAACACGGAACTACTTGACATAACTCTAAGTCTATGGTTGAGGTTTAGAGTTTGCCGCGAGGGTGTCAGGGTTCGGCGTCGGTATGTCGTCACACCGTCGACGGGTTCCGTCCGCAGCTGCAGCATTAACACCGATGAGGAAGGCGATGGACATGACGCCACCGCACAACTACCTGGCCGTGATCAAGGTCGTCGGCATCGGCGGCGGCGGCGTCAACGCCGTCAACCGGATGATCGAACAGGGACTCAAGGGAGTCGAGTTCATCGCGATCAACACCGATGCCCAGGCGCTCCTCATGAGCGACGCCGACGTCAAGCTCGACGTCGGCCGTGATTCGACCCGCGGCCTCGGTGCCGGAGCCGACCCCGAGGTGGGCCGGCGTGCTGCCGAAGACGCGCGGGACGAGATCGAGGAACTGCTCAAGGGCGCCGACATGGTGTTCGTGACAGCCGGTGAGGGCGGTGGCACCGGCACGGGCGGTGCGCCCGTCGTCGCGCAGATCGCCCGTAAGCTCGGTGCGCTGACCGTCGGTGTGGTCACCCGGCCCTTCTCCTTCGAGGGCAAGCGCCGCGGCAATCAGGCCGAAAGCGGCATCGTCGCGCTCCGCGAGTCCTGCGACACACTCATCGTGATCCCCAACGACCGGCTGCTGCAGCTCGGTGACGCCCAGGTCACCCTGATGGACGCCTTCCGCAGCGCCGACGAGGTGCTCCTCAACGGTGTCCAGGGCATCACCGACCTGATCACCACCCCGGGCCTGATCAACGTCGACTTCGCCGACGTCAAGGGCGTCATGAGCGATGCCGGCAGCGCGCTCATGGGTATCGGTTCGGCCAGGGGGGAGGACCGGGCCAAGAAGGCCGCCGAATCGGCGATCAATTCGCCGCTGCTAGAGGCGTCGATGGAGGGTGCCCGCGGCGTCCTCATCTCGATCGCCGGCGGCAGCGACCTCGGTCTTTTCGAGATCCACAACGCTGCCACGCAGGTGCAGGAGGCCGCGCACGAGGAGGCCAACATCATCTTCGGCACCGTGATCGACGACAACCTCGGAGACGAGGTCCGCGTCACGGTGATCGCGGCCGGTTTCGACGGCGGACCGCGGACACGGAGCGAGGCCGCTGCCGCTCCGGCCAAGGCGGCCGCACCCACCGCCGCCCGCACAGGTGTCGTCCCCGGCCAGGCCGGCAACGTCGGTCGTGCCACGGCCAACGATCCGCTCTTCGGCAAGGTGCCGGCCTCTGGCGGCGACCCGTTCGCCGCGCGCGAGGAGGCGCCTCGCCCCAACAGCGTGCGGATCGATGACGACGACGTCGACGTGCCGTCGTTCATGAAGCGCTGAGGCCCGCTCAGCCCCGATAATGAACGGCATGTCCGGATCCATCGCAGGTGCCGGGCCCGGGCGTTCCGCGCCCGGGCGCGCCACTGTGCGGCGTGTCGTCACCACCCGCTCCGGAGGCGTCTCCAAGCCTCCGTATGACTCTTTCAACCTCGGCGACCACGTCGGCGACGACCCGGCGGCCGTGGCTGCGAACAGGCGCCGCCTCGCCGGCAGCATCGGGCTCCCGCCGGCTTCCCTGGTGTGGATGGAACAGATCCACAGCCGCAACGTCTCGGTGGTGGACGGACCGGCCACAGGGCCGGTCGCCGCCACCGACGCGCTTGTCACCACCACCCCCGGACTCGCCCTCGTCGTGCTCACGGCGGACTGCGTGCCCGTCCTGCTCAGCGACGACGACGCCGGCGTCATCGCGGCCGTGCACGCGGGCCGCGTCGGCGCCTGGATCGGCATCGTCGCCGAGGTGCTGCGGACGATGACCGAACTCGGCGCGCGGCCTGAGCGAATCGGTGCGCTCCTGGGCCCCGCCGCCTCGGGCGCGCGTTACGAGGTGCCCGCCGAGATGCAACGTGATGTCGAGACGCACCTGCCCGGCAGCGCCTGCGCGACCACCAAGAACACCCCGGGCCTCGACATCCGCGCGGGCGTGCACCGGCAACTTCTCGACGCCGGTGTCGGCGCCGTTGCCGTCGATCCCCGCTGCACCATCTCCGATCCCACCCTTTTCAGCCACCGCAGAGGTGCGCCGACGGGTCGCCTGGCATCGGTCATCTGGATGGAAGGCTGACGGGCGATGGGCAGCCGGTATTCGTCGCAGCAGCGCGGCCGATTCGTGCGCACCGGCGGCTGCGGCCGGTGGCAGGGCTGTGGCGCAACGGAATTCGTGAACCATCCGATCGTGAAGAGGCGATTGAAGATCGTTGGTGTTCCCTGCGTGTCGGTCCCGGTGTCGCCGGTCCTGCGACGCTAATCTCTCACTAATCACATCGGTCACATGAGAACCACCAAGCACTGTGACAACAACCGTTTTCGCCGGTGCGCAACGATCGGAGACCCGCAATGACCACAATGCAGAAGTTCAAGGCATATTTCGGCATGGTGCCTCCGAGCGAGTACGAAGACGACTACCTCGAAGAGCCCGGTGCCCCGCTGCGTGCTGTCCGCGGATACCGCGACGACTACGAGGCCGACTACCGCGACACCGATTACCGAGACTCCGACTACCTCGACAGCGACTACCGGGGCAGCGACTACCGCGACGCCGACTACCGGGACCCGGACTACCGGGAACCCGACTACCGCAGCGGCGGATTCGCCGACGGCCCCCGTGACGCCGACTACAGTTGCGACGAGGACCGTCGCTACGACGACCGCGCCTACGAGAAGCCTGAATACGCCTACGCCGGAGGACGGCACATCAAAGAGACCAACGAGCGCCTGCGGCAGCCTGCACGCCTCGAACCACTCCAGCGCAGCGCCGCCTCCACCCTCCGGTCCGCCAACGCCCGGCCCGGGGCCGGCAGCGACCAGCACGAACTCGACCGCATCTTCGCCGACGGACCGCTGCACAAGATCACCACCCTGCGGCCCTCCGACTACAGCGAAGCCCGCACTATCGGCGAACGCTACCGCGACGGCAGCCCCGTCATCATGGACCTCGTCAACATGAGTAACGACGACGCCAAACGACTCGTCGACTTCGCCGCCGGACTCGCCTTCGCGCTCCGTGGCTCCTTCGACAAAGTCGCCACCAAGGTCTTCCTGCTGTCGCCCGCCGACGTCGACGTCACCCCCGAAGACCGCCGCAAGATCGCCGAAACCGGCTTCTACAACCACTGAGTCATCGGGTCTGCTGACAGGCCGGGCCTAATGCATCGTCTTCCCTCGTCGCACTCGGTCGCAAGCTCCCTCGCGCTCCTCGGTCCAGACGATGCGGCCCGGCCTTTCACCAGACCTGGGGTGAAACTCCGCAAAATAGGCACCGCGTTGCGATGGGTGCCGACCTATCAGGCAACCTTGTGATGTGACGACCTTCTATCTGGTTCTCTACTACATCCTCTTCGTCTACTGGCTCCTGCTCCTGGCACGGCTCGTGGTGGAGCTGGTGCGTTCCTTTGCCCGCGAGTGGCGGCCGACCGGCATCGCCGTGGTCATCATCGAAGCGGTATTCACCGCCACCGACCCGCCCATCAAGCTTCTCCGGCGCCTGATACCGCCGATTCCGCTCGGCCCGGTGCGCCTGGATCTCTCGCTCATGATCGTCATGATCGTTGTGATCATCGGGATGAGAATCGCCCAGGGGGCCGCGAACTCCTCCGGAACCGCCCTCGCCCTCCTGGTCTGACGGCGATCGGCACGTCGCTCACCTGCAATCCTGCGACCCACCGACCGGAAAACTGGGAAACGGTAACCGCAGATGTCATGATTGAATCACCGTTGTATTGCGAGACTGCATCGATCCCGTGTGACAGATGGGGCTGATGCGACAGTGTGACGCCAAAGTGGCAAATTTTGACTGGCATGAATTGCTAGTAGTGTCAAACTGTAGGGGTGACGTTGTCGGAGCTGTAGCCTAACCGGGTTCGCTCCAGCGGGTCGCTCACCCGGTGGCCCGGACTCCGATAGCCTGGACCACTAGAACACGAGAACCTACGAACGAACTCGAGACGACAAGCGGCCTCGAGGATGAGAATGAGGGGAACCGACATGCGGCTGACACCAGCTGATGTGCACAACGTCGCGTTCAGTAAACCGCCGATCGGTAAACGCGGCTACAACGAGGATGAGGTCGATCAGTTCCTCGACTTCGTCGAGACCGAGCTGGAGCGGCTGCTCGAGGAGAACTCCGACCTCAAGCAGCGGGTCGAGGAGCTCGAAGCCGACCTCGCCGCCGCCCGCGAAGGCGGAGCTGCCCCCGCCGGCACGCCGGAGATGGACGACCAGACCACGGTCCTCAAGGTGACGCCCTCGACGCCTGCGGCACCTGCCCCGGAGGCCCCGGCCGGACCCACTGCCGTCGACCAGGACGCAAGCCTGCGTGCCGCCAAGGTTCTCGCCCTCGCCCAGGACACCGCCGATCGTGTCGCGGGCAGCGCACGCGCCGAGGCCGACACCCTGCTGGGCGATGCCCGCACCCGGTCCGACACCATGGTCAACGAGGCCCAGACCAAGGCCGACGCGCTCCTGAGCGACGCACGTCAGCGTTCCGAGGCCATCCTCGCCGACTCGCAGACCCGGTCCGAGACCCAGGTCCGCCAGGCCCAGGAGCGCGCCGACGCCCTGCAGGCCGATGCCGAGCGCAAGCACTCGGAGATCATGGGCACTATCAACCAGCAGCGCACCGTCCTCGAAGGTCGTATCGAGCAGCTCAAGACCTTCGAACGCGAGTACCGCACCCGCCTCAAGTCCTACCTCGAATCGCAGCTCGAAGAGTTGCAGCAGCGAGGCAGTGCCGCACCGGTCGAAAGCGGATATCCGGCCGAACAGCAGAACGCGGGCGGATACTCAGCGGGATACACGGGCTGACCGGGAAGACAGGGTAGGCATACATCGTGCTCGCATTGGCACTCGGCGCCACACTTGTCGCATTCGTCCTGCTGATTCTGGGACTTGTCACCGGCACAGTCTGGCTCGCTATCACCTGTATCGTCATCTGTCTGGCGGGTCTGGGATTCCTGATCGCCGACGTCGTCGGGTCCGCGCGCCGCGCGCCGTCCCGTAGCGTCGAGCAGATGGTCGGGGCATCGACCGCCGGCCGCCGCGCCGGCTCCACCAGCACCCTCACCAACGACAGCGACGCCGACGACGAGGCCGTCGACAGCGGCGGCACCAGCGTCCGGCATCGGCCCGGCGGCCCACGCGGTGCGGCGCGGTCGGGTTCCATACCCGCACAGCCGCGCGCCGGGGCGGTGCCACCGTCGGCCGCGCCCGCATGGAACGACGACGTCGCGTCGGGTCCGCGGAAGTTCGCCGACATCGAAGAGCCGGCCGCTCGCGAACCAGGGGTTCGGGCGTCGGGGCCGGGGAATGCCTCGACACAGCGCCTCGGAGCGCCCACGGCCGGTCCGTCGGCCGTAGGCTCCACCGGCCAGACCGCGGTACCCCCGGGGCTCGGCCTCAACAAGCAGCCGGAGGCCGCGGGCTACTCGCAGCCGACACCTCCGTCGCCGCGGCCGCAGCCCGCGCCGCCGACCGGACGTCCGGCAGGCGGCTACGACGATTACCTCCGGTCGGTCGGTGGGCTGCCGGAGGCCCCGCAGCAGCGCCCGGCGCCGCAGAACCCGGCCGGCGGCCGACCCGACATCGGTCGCTCCGACCTGGGGCGCCCCGAACCGGGTTTCTCAGAACCCGGGTTCTCCGAACGCTGGGGCAACCCGCCCCAGTCGGGTCGGATGCCGCAGCAGCCGCGTCCGCAGTATCAGCCGCCCACCGGTCAGCAGGGACAGTTCGGCCCGGGCGCGGATTCGCAGGAGATCCCGCGGCCCTGGTCGCCCTCGGGTCAATCCCCGCAGCCCGGGCAGGCCGACGGCGGCACACCGCCGGTCACCGGGCGCCGCCGCAAGATCGACCCGCTCGATCCCGAGTGGCGTCCCGGTAGCTGAGCGGACTTCGCGATAACTGAACAGCACGAAAAACCGATTGTGTAGCGCTGCTCCGGCAGCGCTACACTGTCGTTTGCGCCGCATTGTGCCCAAGTCGCACAGTGTGCGCTCGCGTCGATCCGGCCATCACCGGGGAGCACCTGGAAGAACGGGACCGCGAGTCGTCGGCAACGACAACGGCGGTTCTCACTAGACCCAGGCGGGTAGCGGCCCGTCACAGCCGCAGGCGTGTGCGTCCACCCCGGATGCGCAGGCCGTAGAGAGGCGCCGCACCCGCGGCGCAAGCGGGGTGGTACCGCGCCGCGGTGTCAACGATGGCACCGATGCGTCCCCGTGCGAGCACTTTCGAGAAGTTCGGCACTTCGAGAGTCCGGCACGAGGAGACAGCAGTGACAGCATCCCCCGAGAATCCAGAATCGGGCACCCCCGGGCGCACCTACCCGCTCGTCGATCTCACCGGCGGCACCGGCCGCACCGCCCCCAGCTTTCCCGACGTCGAGAAGCTGGTCCTGGACTACTGGCAGACCGACGGCACCTTCCAGGCGTCCATCGACAACCGCGCCGACGCCGACGAGTTCGTGTTCTACGACGGTCCGCCCTTCGCCAACGGCCTGCCGCATTACGGTCACCTGCTCACCGGTTACGTCAAGGATGTGGTGCCGCGCTACCAGACGCTGCGCGGCAAGAAGGTGGAGCGCCGCTTCGGCTGGGACACCCACGGCCTGCCCGCCGAACTCGAAGCCGAACGGCAACTCGGTATCACCGACAAGTCCGAGATCGAGACGATGGGCGTGGAGAAGTTCAACGACTTCTGCCGCGACTCGGTGCTGCGGTACACCGGCGAATGGCGCAACTATGTGACCCGCCAGGCCCGTTGGGTCGACTTCGACAACGACTACAAAACGCTCGATCTCGACTTCATGGAGTCGGTGATGTGGGCGTTCAAACGCCTGCACGACAAGGGCCTGATCTACCAGGGATACCGAGTGCTGCCGTATTCCTGGTACGAGCAGACCCCGTTGAGCAACCAGGAATCCAAACTCGACGACGCCTATCGGATGCGGCAGGACCCCGCGCTGACCGTGCGGATGCCCATCGTCGCACCCGGAAACCCGCTCGACGGCGTCAACGCCGTCATCTGGACCACCACGCCGTGGACGCTGCCGTCCAACCTCGCCGTCGCCGTCCACCCCGACGTCGACTACGTGCACGTGAAGGCGACCGACGGGCAGGACTACCTGCTGGCTGAGGCCAGGCTCGGGGTGTACGCCAAGGAGTTCGGCGAGCCCGAAGTGGTCGCGTCGTACCAGGGTCGCGATCTGGAAAACCTTTCGTACACACCGCCGTTCGACTTCTTCGCCGGTCATCCCAACGCGCACCGGGTGCTGCTGGCCGACTATGTCACCACCGACAGCGGTACCGGCATCGTGCATCTCGCGCCGGCGTTCGGTGAAGAGGACATGGATGTGGCGACCGCCAACGGCATCGAGGTGGTGCAGCCGCTGGATCAGGGCGGCAAGTTCACCTCGCAGGTGCCGCCGTACGAGGGGCTGATGGTCTTCGACGCCAACCCGGTCATCATCAAAGACCTGAAGGCCGCCGGTAAGGTGCTGCGGCACGAGACGATCGAGCACTCCTACCCGCACTCGTGGCGGTCGGGACAGCCGCTGATCTATATGGCGGTGCCGTCGTGGTTCGTGGCGGTCACCCCGATCAAGCAACGCATGCTGGAACTGAATCAGGAGATCACCTGGGCGCCTTCGCATATCCGCGACGGCCAGTTCGGTAAGTGGCTGGAGGGTGCCCGCGACTGGAACATCAGCCGCAACCGGTACTGGGGTGCGCCGATCCCGGTGTGGGTCTCCGACGACCCGGAGTTCCCGCGCGTGGACGTGTACGGCTCGCTCGACGAGCTCGAACGCGACTTCGGGGTGCGTCCGACCAACCTGCACCGGCCCTACATCGACGAGCTGACCCGGCCCAATCCTGATGACCCGTCGGGTAATTCGACGATGCGCCGGGTACCTGAGGTGCTCGACTGCTGGTTCGAGTCCGGCTCGATGCCGTACGCACAGGTGCACTACCCGTTCCAGAACAAGGGCTGGTTCGACGGCGACTCGGAGTCGGGAGAGGTCGCGCACAACCCGGGTGACTTCATCGTCGAATACAACGGGCAGACCCGCGGCTGGTTCTACAACCTGCACGTGCTGGCCACCGCGCTGTTCGACCGGCCCGCGTTCAAGAGCGTCATCGCCCACGGCATCGTCCTCGGCGACGACGGCCAGAAGATGTCCAAGTCCAAGCGCAACTACCCGGACGTCAACGAGGTCTTCGACCGCGACGGCTCCGACGCGATGCGCTGGTTCCTGATGGCCTCACCGGTGCTGCGCGGCGGCAACCTCATCGTCACCGAACGCGGCATCCGCGAGGGAGTCCGGCAGGCGTTGCTGCCGCTGTGGAACGCCTACAGCTTCCTGCAGCTTTACGCCGACCGTCCGGCCACCTGGCGTACCGACTCCGAGCATGTGCTCGACCGGTACATCCTGGCCAAGCTGGCCGCCACCCGGGACACCATGACCGAGGCCCTGGACGTATACGACATCGCCGGTGCGTGCGAGGCGTTCCGCGAGTTCGTCGAGTCGCTGACCAACTGGTACGTGCGCCGGTCGCGGTCACGCTTCTGGACCGGGCAGGACACCGAGGCCGACGCCTTCGACACCCTGTACACGGTGCTGGAGGTGGCGTGCCGGCTCGCGTCGCCGCTGCTGCCGCTGGCCACCGAGGCTATCTGGCGTGGCCTGACAGGGGAGCGGTCGGTGCATCTCACCGACTGGCCGGAGGCCGGCGACCTGCCCGCCGACGCCGAGCTGGTGGCCGCGATGGACGAGGTGCAGGCCGTGTGCTCGACCGCGTCAAGCGTCCGCAAGGCCAACAAGCTGCGCGTGCGCCTGCCTCTGCCCGGACTCACCGTCGCCTCGCCGACGGCCGAGCGGCTGCGTCCCTATGCCGATCTGATCGCCGACGAGATGAACGTCAAGTCGGTGACGCTGGCGACCGATGCCGACCGCTTCGGCCGCTACGAGCTGACCGTCAACGCCCGAGCCGCCGGTCCCCGCCTGGGCAAGCAGGTGCAGCAGGTGATCAAGGCGGTCAAGTCCGGAAACTGGTCGGTGCGTACCGAATCCGACGGCACAGAGGTGGTCTCCGCCGACGGCGTCGACCTTGTCGACGGTGAATACTCGCGCAAGCTCGTCGCGGTGGAACCCGATTCGACGGCCGAGCTGCCGGGCGGGGCGGGGCTGGTCGTGCTCGACACCACGGTCACCGAGGAACTGGAGGCCGAAGGCTGGGCCAAGGACCGCGTCCGCGAACTCCAGGACGCCCGCCGCTCACTGGATCTCGACGTCTCCGACCGCATCGAGGTCCGCCTGGTGGTACCCGCCGAACGCCTCGAATGGGCACAGCGCCACGCCGCCCTGATCGCCGGTGAGGTCCTTGCCGTCGTCTTCGACGTGGTGCCCGCCGACTCCGGTTCCGGTGCCATCGAACTCGGCGACGGCGTCACCGCCGACATCGCCAAGGCCGACACCTGACGTGTTTGCCGCCGCGGGACTCGCGCCCGCGGCGGCCACCCGGGCCCCGTCGTGATCCCTGAGGCGATACGACGACTGCGCGACGACTGCGCGCCCAAACATCTTGATCCCTGAGGCCGAAGCGACGAAGGAGCGAGGGTCACGAAGGGTCCGGCGACCTTTCGCCACCTGACGCAACCACCCCAGAACCGGTACTCCCCAAGAGAATCCGCGACAACACCAGCCGCATCTGTGCCTCGAACAACTCCTCCGGATGCCGGAACGTCCCGGCTCCGTACTGCCCGAACACCTCCAGACTGACCGCCCCGATCAACGTGGCCCACAGCATCGACCCCGCGGCGATCACTGCGTCAGGCAGGGCCGGCCCGAACTCGTCACGAATCGCGGCCAGATCCGACGAGAGTACCGCGGAGCCGCCAGGTAGATCGTCACGCACCAGCCCGCGCCCGTAGGCGCCACCCAACTCTCGAAGCAGCGTCGCGACGACCCGCGTCCCCGGCACCACCGTCTGCTCGGCGGGTGCGGCATACCCGGGCACCGGGCTGCCGTAGAGCAAAGCCCAGCGCGCCGGATCCGCGACGGCCCACAGCCGTACCGACGTCGCCGCATTGAGCAGCCGTGACTCCGGGTCTTCGTCATCGACCCGCCCGACGGCCGCGTCGACGGCGTCGGCAAGATCGGTGTACCCCTCCACCAGCAGCAGTGTGAGCAGATCGTCCCGGCTGGGCACATACCGGTACACCGCCGACGACACGACACCGAGGTCCCGCGCGATCGCCCGCAGCGACAGCCCCGCGGCCCCGTGCGTGCGCAGATGGCTGCGTCCGAGTTCGCGGATCTGCTGTTCCATCGCCTCACGGTTGGCCGCCCGGCCGCCGCGCCGCCGTCCGGAATCGGGTGTCTCGATCGTGGTCACGACCCCGATTCTGCCACAAACGAGAGCACCTCTCTTGCAATCTTGCGAACGATGGCGCACCATTGTTTCGAGAGCAGTGCTCTTGAATTCTCAGACAATCCCGGAGGTTCCCATGAACACCACCGTCCACTACGTTGCGCCCACCGGATTCGATCGCGCCTTCAATGCTGTCGTCGGAGGCCTCACCCGGCTCGGTATCAACCTCGCCGGTGCCTGGACACTGACCGTCACCGGGCGGAAAACCGGTCAACCGCAACGGATCCCGGTCAACCCGATGACCCTCGACGGCACCGAGTACCTGGTCGCGGTCCGCGGCGAGACCCAGTGGGTCCGGAACGTGCGGGTGACCCCGGCCGCGGAACTGCGTCGGGGCAGGAAGGTCCGAGGCATCGTGGTCGCCGAGGTCCCGGTGGCCGATCGTGCCGCGATCATCGCGGCCTACCTCGGCCGCTGGGGCTGGGAGGTGGGTAAGTTCCTCCCCGGGGAGCTGGCCGCCGACGCGTCCGCCGCTGACATCGCCCCGTACGCCCACACCATCCCGGTCTTCGCCGTACGTCCGGCCGCCTGATCTGTGTCGACGGTCGTCCGGCCGGCCCGTCCGGGGCCCCATCTACCATGCGAGGGTGGCCGAAGCATCCGATGACGAACGCGGTGCGCGCTGGGTGATGCACCTGGACATGGATGCGTTCTTCGCCTCGGTCGAGCAGTTGACCCGCCCGACGCTGCGCGGGCGCCCGGTTCTGGTGGGCGGCCTCGGTGGCCGGGGAGTGGTGGCCGGCGCGAGCTACGAGGCCCGCGTCTTCGGCGCCCGGTCGGCGATGCCGATGCATCAGGCCCGGCGTCTGGTGGGGGCAGGGGCGGTGGTCCTGCCGCCCCGTGGGTCCGTGTACCGCAAGGCCAGTGAACGTACCTTTTCCATTGTGCGCGAGGCTATTCCGGTGATCGAGATGCTGTCGTTCGATGAGGCGTTCGGCGAACCGGCCGAACTCGCCGGGGCGTCGGTGGCCGAGGCGACCGCATTCGCCGAGACCATCCGTACCCGCATCAAGACGGAGACGGGACTGACCGCGTCGGTGGGCTTCGGCAGCGGGAAGCAGATCGCCAAGATCGCGTCCGGCATGGCCAAACCCGACGGGGTGCTGGCGCTGGCGCCGAGTGCCGAACTCGGCTTCCTGCACGCCCTTCCGGTCCGCAAACTGTGGGGGATCGGCCCGGTGTCGGGGGATAAGCTGACCCGGCTCGGCGTCGACACCATCGGCGACTTCGCCGCACTGTCCGACATGGAGGTGTCCTCGGTTCTGGGCGTCACCCTCGGTCCGGCGCTGCACCGACTCGCCCAGGGCATCGACGACAGGCCCGTCGCCGAACGTGCCTCCGCCAAACAGATCAGTGCCGAATCGACCTTCCCGGAAGACATCACGGTGATGCCGGCGCTGCGGACCGCCATCGCCCGCGCCGCCACCGACGCCCACCGCCGACTACTCACCGACGGCCGCGGAGCCCGGACCGTGGTGCTCAAACTCAAACGCACCGACATGTCGATCCTCACCCGCTCGGCCACTCTCGCATCGGGCACCGCCGACCTCGACACCCTCACCGCGACAGCCCAGCGCCTGGCCCTCGACCCGTTGGAGATCGGCCCGATTCGCCTGGTCGGCGTGAGCTTCTCAGGCCTCACCGACACCGAGCAGTACGCACTGTTCGACGACCCCGCATCCGAGTCACCCACCACGGCAACCGAACCGGTGTCCGAAGGGGTGGTGAGCGTGCAAAAGGGAGATCCGGACACCACAGAATGGTCGACGGGCGCCGACGTCGTCCACCCCGAACACGGCCACGGCTGGGTCCAGGGCGCCGGCCACGGCGTCGTCACCGTCCGCTTCGAAACCAGCGCCACCGCCCCCGGCCGCGCCGTCACCTTCCCGGCCACCACCTCCGAACTCCGCCGAGCCGACCCCCTCGACAGTCTGCCGTGGGACTAGCTGCCTGTCGACCTGTGCTGCGCGCTTGACCTTGACGTGGCGTCAAGGTGTGGAATTGGTTCATGGCTGACGGACGGGACCTGCAGATCGGTGAGGTAGCTGAGTTGGTCGGCGTCTCCACACGGACAATTCGCCACTATCACCATGCCGGCGTGGTACCCGAGCCTCCTCGTAGTAGTGGTGGCTATCGCCAGTACGGGCTTGTCGACGTCGTGCATCTATTGCGGGTTCGACGACTGGTGCATCTGGGCCTGTCACTCGCGGCGGTCAAGGATGCGCTTGCCGACCGCCCTGATGGTGACGGTGACATGGCGGAGATCCTCCAAGAACTGCGTGACGGACTCGCCGACGAGGAGGCCCGACTAGCCGCCCGTCGCAAAGCGGTCGAAGAACTGTTGGCGCGACCGGATGGTCTCCTCCAGTCAGCCTCGCATCAGCACGCGCTGACTCGCTTACGCCAAACGCGGCCGGTCGGGCATCCCGGTCTTGATCGCGAAGCGATCACGGGTGAACTGGTGGAAGCCGCTGTAGGGCATGAGCAGTCAGAAAGCCTATGGCAGACGTACGAACTCATCGCGGAGGATTCCGATTTGTCGTCGCAACTCGCGGTTCTGTCGGAGGGGTTCGAAGGACTTGCCGAAGCGTCCGCAGACGATCCGGGAGTCGACGAGTTGGTGGAGTTCGCGGCGCGTCTGGGTGATGCGGTCCGCGCGTTGCTACCTCGGGACATCATGGACGGGGACGGCGACCCCGCGTCGGCGCATCACTTGTTGGACGCGCTGGCCGTCGAAATGAGTCCGGCTCAGGAGCGCTGCCTACGCTTGGCGTTCGCGCGGTGGGCGAAACAGTCGTGAAGTCGGCGCGAGCATGGCGGCGGGTCGCGCCGTGGCTGTTGCCGGCACTGGTGCTGGTCGAAGCAATGCTGGTCCTTACCGGGAGGATCGGACTCGGCGTCGCTGTATGGATCATACTGGCGGTGGAGTCGCTGCTGCTGGTCGCCGCGGTCATTCGGATAGTTGCCGCGGTCAGACGATTCAACAACGGCCGCGCGGAAGGAGCGGACCGCTGGCGCGCCGCAGAGGACGGCTTGGGCGAGATGATCCCCCGCAAAGCGGTGAAGGCCATCCTGATCGAGCCCAGGATGCTCGCCTGCATCGGGGCCTGGATACGTTCGTTCGGAAAACCCCGGCCAGACAATGTCGAGTCGTTCCGGTACGGCGCGCAGTTGCGCACGTTCGTCGGTGTGCTCGTAGTCGTCGTGCTCGTAGAGGGAGCCCTGATCGACCTGATCCTCGCCGCAGTCATACCCGGCAGTGCCTGGATCTGGGTCGTTCTGGGCCTGCATGTCTACGGCGCGATGTGGCTGATGGGTCTACTTGCTTCGATGTACACCCGCCCGCACCTGCTCACCGATACCGGGCTGGTGGTCCGTGATTCGGTCTTCAATGAGTTGTCAGTGCCTTACGACGCGATCCTCGGGGTGGCCCAGGTCGACCACCCGAACTCCGGACGTTCCGGGCTGAAACTCTCACCGGCAGATCGGACCGCAGTCATGGCGTATGGCATCGCCAACGTCGAAATCTCCCTCCGCGAGTCCGTGTCGATCAAGGACCTCGGCCACGTACCCGTTCGCAGACTGCGGATCTCTGTAGATGATCCTGCGGGTCTCGTCCGAGCCATTGACGAACGTAGCCGATTGTATCCGTTTGTAATACACTCATCATGTGACTGAGCGGGCAGAACGCTTCGATCTAGAAGCGCTCGATGACGCTGATCCGTTCGAGATAGGCGTTCAAGCCGCGCATCTGTTCAAGCACCCGTACCTCGGCCTTGAAGACATCCACGATGTCTGGGCGTCCGACCCACTGTTCTATCCGGCAAAACCGCCCGCCCACTGGCTCATGGTGGCTGAGTGCGCGGGCAAGATCCTCATGGTGCCGCTCGCGCCGTCGCGAAGTGGTGACCCCGCGAAATGTCGGCCGATCGGGTGCTATGAAGCGTCCAAACAACTTACAGACCAGTATCGGAGAGATCGATGAACGACGACATGACCCCAGATCAGGAATACGATTTCTACGCTCAGCCGGAGAATCATGAACCACTGGGCCCCGGACGGCGCCGGTTGACGGCCACTGTTCCCGTCCGGTTCTCGGAAGAACTGCTGGAGCAAGTCCGCAACGCAGCCGCCGCCGACGACAGATCGGTGTCAGCCTGGATTCGCCGAGCTGTCGAGCACGAACTACGCCACTCGGCTTAGTCTCCGGTCGGATCGCTGGCCCGGAAGAACTCGGCGATGCGGGGGGCGTCGTGGCCGGTGCCCAGTAGCACGGCCAGCGCGATCCGGGCCTGGGGTGCGCGCAGCCAGCGGGAGATGATCGCACCGGCGCGTTGCAGATCGACGGCACCGCCACCGCCGCCGTAGGTGGGGACGATCGGGCCGTACGGCACCCGGCTGGTCACCACCACGACGACGCCGTCATGTACCGCACCGGCCACCTGGGCGGTCACATCAGGGTGGGTGTTGCCCGAACCTGTTGCGGCGAGAACGATTCCGGCGGCATTCTGGGACACCGCCGCGGCGATGATGCCCGGAGAGACGCCCGGATAGAGGGTGAACGCGTCGACCCGCGCATGCCCGATCTTCGTCACGTCGGCGTCGATCACCGGCCGCGGCAGGTCCGGATGCGCGGTGTCGAAGGCGATCGGGTTGTCGGTGGACACCTTGAAAATGCCGCGCGCCGACCACATCCGGCCGCCGAGCACCACCAGGGTGCCCTTGCCGCGTGAGGACGGGTCGGCCGCTACCCGCAGCGCGTCCTCGATATTGCGCGGGCCGTCGGCATTGGGTGCGTCGGCGGGGAACTGGGCGCCGGTGAACACGACGGGCCGGTCGTCGGTGTGGAACAGGTCGGCCAGATAAGCCGTCTCCTCCATGGTGTCGGTGCCGTGGGTGACCACCACCCCGGTCACGTCCGGGTCGGTGAGGGCGTCGGCGATCCCCCCGACGATGCGGAACCGTTCGGTGGCCGTCATGGCCGAGCTGTCGACCGACATGAGGTCGGTCGCGGTGACCGAGATGTCCGGCAGCGGGTCCGTCCGGGGTGCCGCCAGATCCGGAACCAGATCGGCCGCGGCCAGTGCGGGGACCGCACCGTCGGCGGTGGTGGTGGCGGCCACTGTGCCGCCGGTGGTGAGCAAGACGATCCTCGACGCTGCCATGGATCCACCCTGTCGGCTGCGCGTTGCCCCGTCAACCGGTATCGCTTTCCTCCTTTACATCTCCTCAGCATCGTTTGGCATAGTGGTGTGAGCCGAGAACCGGGGGACAGTCAGAACGTCTGGGTTCTCACGCCGCGAAACCAACGATTCGAAGACAGTAAGGGAGATCGGTGAAGTATCCGAAGTTGATTACGGCAGCAGTCATTGCGGGGTCCATTGCACTGGTGTCGACCGGTTGTGGTTCCGATGACGACGACCCGCCGCTGCCCACCACGACCGCCGCACAGACCTCGACCGCGACCGACGCGGGCACCGGAACCTCCGGCACCTCCGGCGCCGACGAGGACGTGACCAATGCCAAGGTGCGCCCGTCGGCGGCCACGCTGAACAAGATGCTCGAGACCGCCCTCGACCCGGCTGTGGACAGCTCGGAGAAGGTCGACCTGGTGGAAGGTGCCGAGAAGGATCCGGCCATCTTCGACACGCTGGTCAAGCTCGTCAAGGACAACCCCGACGTGACCTACAAGATCATCCCGCCGGTCACCTCGGACGGCCCGAACAAGGCCAAGGTCAAGGTGCAGATCAAGCTGCCCGACAACCCGGCGACCACGACCGATGCCGGTATCTCCTACACCGATGGCCGCTGGAAGCTGTCGCAGGCCACGGTCTGCGGTCTGGTCGCGCTGGGCGGGGACTCGGTCAAGACCAAGATGTGCCCGGCCGCGAGCTGATCACCGCTTCCTGAACGCTCTACCCGGTACTGCCGGTGACACGGGCCACCGTGGACTTGGATGCGGGCTGACCACCGTCAGCGCGCACGCCAGTTCACGGTGGCCCCTGTCTGTTGCACGATGGGGGCGGACGCGTCCGATCCGACGAGTTCGCGCGCACCCGACAGGGTGATGGTCGCGTCGGAGGGCAGCGCCCGGTCCAGGTCGAGCGTCACCGTGCCGGTGCCCTCGTTGGAGTAACGCCGCAGGGTGACGGTCTCGCTGGTGCCAGGTACCGCGAACACCGAGTTGATCGGTGTCTCCTCGAATGTCGCCCCGAGCACGAGCCGGTTGGCGGTCCACGATTTCAGGGTGACGGTCATCGTCTGGGTGACGGTCACCGCGCCGCTGATCGAGCGCTGCGACGTCCACACCGCGCCCACGCCCACCGGCTGGGTGGGCAGTCCGACGGACACCTGCAGCGCCTGCACCAGCGACTGTTCGATGGCGTGGCGGGCCTCCGGGCCGGAGTCCTTGGTGGGCAGGATGCGGAGCGAGATCGGGATGGTGCCCGGCCCGACCGCCATCCCGGCCCCGCCGCCGGCGGACTTCGCGAGCTGACCGTTGAGCGTCGGATCCGGGGAGGTGGGCTGGTCCAGCGCCAGTTCCAGGTCGGTGGAGTCCTTGCAGCCGAACCGCGCGGTCAGCGGGATGTCGACGGTCTGTTTCCGGTCGTCGATGCCGTCCTGGGCGGTCCGCGACACGGCGGTCGAGGTGACCGACACCGTCGTGCGTTGCGCGGTGTCGCGTGCGGGGGTGGCCGCCGGAACCTTCCGCGGTTCGGCGCCCGGATGGGTGACGGTGATCTTGGCGGGTGCGATCGGGATCGGTTCGACGTCGTCGCGCCCGGCCGTCGACTCCGATGCGCATCCCGCGGCGGAGGTGGACGGTGTGGCGGTGCCGCCGTCGTCCGAGCCACACCCGGTCAGCGCCACGGTGATCGCACATGCCGTGGCGATCGCCGGTACGGTCACCACGCGCCGCCGTCGGCGAGTCGCAGCCGTAGCGGCCGATTCGGGCAATAGGGACACGCGAATGAGTGGGGGCATACGGTCAAACGGGGGCACGGGGCCAGACTATTGCAGGATTCAGGGATGATGGACAGGTGGATGAGGACCCGATGAGCGATTCGACAGGCAGCGCCGCGCTCCCGACTGAGGAAGAGCGTGCTGACGACGGGCAGGTGAACCCGGATCAGATGGGTGACGATCAGCGCACCCAGGCGAGCGACGGCGGGGCCACCGACTCCCGGGCCCGCCGGACACTCGGCGTGCTGGGCGTCATCGCGCTGATCGTCATCGGCCTCGACCAGCTCACGAAGGCCCTGGCCGTGGCCAATATCGACCCGCGCGACCCGATACAGATCATCGGCGACACCGTCACCCTGACCCTGGTCCGCAACAGCGGTGCCGCGTTCTCCATGGCCACCGGCTACACCTGGGTGCTCACCCTCGTCGCGCTCGTCGTGGTCATCGGCATCCTCCGATACGCCTCCCGGCTGGTGTCGACGTGGTGGATCGTCGGGATCGCGCTGGTACTCGGTGGTGCGATCGGCAACCTCATCGACCGGATGCTGCGTTCGCCGGGCGTGCTGCGTGGTCATGTCGTCGACTTCGTGTCCGTCGGCTGGTGGCCGGTGTTCAATGTCGCCGACTCCGCCGTCGTGTGCGGAGCGATCCTGCTCGTCGTGCTGTCGCTGCTCGGTTTCGAGTACGACGGTTCACGCACCGGTTTCGCCGCCCGCAATCGCCCGGGAGCCGGTGACGACGATGCGTGAATCCAGGATGCTTCCCGTTCCCGACGGTGTCGACGGTATGCGCGTCGACGCTGGACTGGCCCGCATTCTCGGTCTGTCCCGCACCGTCACAGCCGGTTTGGCCGACGCCGGTGATGTGACCGTCGACGGCGTCGAGGTGGGCAAATCTCACAAGCTGTCGGCCGGGTCGCTGCTGCACGTGGTGCTGCCGGCACCCGCCGAACCGTTGCGCGTGGAACCGACACCGGTCGAGGATCTCGACGTCATCTACCACGACTCCGACATCGTCGTCGTCGACAAACCGGTAGGGGTGGCGGCGCATCCGTCTCTCGGCTGGAGCGGGCCGACGGTGATCGGCGCGCTGGAGGCGGCCGGTTTCCGGATCTCCACGTCAGGCGCCCACGAACGGCAGGGGATCGTGCACCGGCTCGACGTCGGTACCTCCGGTGTGATGGTGGTGGCCGTCTCCGAACGCGCCTACACCCTGCTCAAGCGGGCGTTCAAACAGCGCACCGTCGACAAGGGCTATCACGCCGTGGTGCAAGGGCACCTCGATCCGCCGGTCGGCACCATCGACGCCCCGATCGGCCGTCATCGCGGCAACGACTGGAAGTTCGCGGTCACCGCGAACGGCAAACCCAGCATCACCCATTACGAGACGCTGGAGATGTTCGCCTCGGCCTCACTGCTCGACGTGCACCTGGAGACCGGACGCACCCACCAGATCCGGGTGCATTTCTCGGCCCTGCATCACCCGTGCTGCGGTGACCCGACCTACGGCGCCGATCCGACACTGGCCGCCAAACTGGGTCTCGAACGGCAGTGGCTGCACGCCAAGACCCTCGGCTTCGCCCACCCCGCCGACGGCCGGCGCGTCGAGTTCACCAGCGACTACCCGGAGGACCTGCAGCACGCGCTCGACGTCCTGCGCGGCTGACCTCGGGGATCAAGAATGTGGCCGACGTTTTTGGTCGTTGAGGGTGGTGTCGGGTTCGAGTGGGTGGCCGACCTTCTTGATCCCTGAGGGCGATGCGACGAAGGAGCGAGCGTCTCGAAGGGTCCGGCGACCCGAGGCTCCCAACGGTGTGCCGGTCGGACGATGTCGCACCCTGCGCCTAGAGTGGGTGAAGCCCTGACGCATGACTGCGTGACGTACCTAGCCGGCGAGGTGACCCGACTCCGTGACCGATTCCTTCGTTCACCTGCATAATCACACCGAATACTCGATGCTCGACGGTGCGGCGAAGGTGTCGCCGTTGTTCGCCGAGGCCAAGCGGTTGGGGATGTCGGCGATCGGGATGACCGACCACGGCAACATGTTCGGGGCGTCGGAGTTCTACAACTCGGCGGTCAAGCACGACATCAAGCCGATCATCGGGATCGAGGCGTACATCGCGCCGGGTTCGCGGTTCGACACCAAGCGTGTGCTGTGGGGTACCCGTGATCAGAAGTCCGATGATGTGTCGGGTTCGGGTGCGTACACCCATATGACGATGGTCGCGGCGAACGCGACGGGTCTGCGGAATCTGTTCCAGCTGTCCTCGCTCGCCTCGATCGAGGGTCAGTTGGGTAAGTGGGCGCGGATGGATGAGGATCTGATCGCCGCGCACGCCGAAGGCATCATCGCGACGACGGGCTGCCCGTCCGGGGAGGTGCAGACCCGGCTGCGCCTGGGCCATGATCGTGAGGCTCTGGAGGCGGCGGCGAAGTGGCAGGAGATCTTCGGGCCGGAGAATTTCTATCTGGAGTTGATGGAGCACGGGATCGAGATCGAATCCCGGGTCCGCGAGGGCCTGTTGGATGTGGGTCGCAAGCTGGGCATCAAACCGCTGGCGACCAATGACTGTCACTATGTGACGCGTGAGCACGCTTCCTCGCATGAGGCTCTGTTGTGTGTGCAGACCGGCAAGACGTTGTCGGATCCGACGCGGTTCAAGTTCGACGGTGACGGCTACTACCTCAAGTCCGCGGCCGAGATGCGGGAGCTGTGGGATGCGCAGGTGCCGGGCGCGTGTGATTCGACGTTGGAGATCGGGGAGCGCGTCGAGTCGTACAAGGACGTGTTCACCCATCGGGACCGGATGCCGATCTTCCCGGTGCCGGACGGCTATACGCAGGAGTCGTGGCTCAGTCGCGAGGTGTTCGCCGGTCTGGAGGAGCGCAGGTTCGCCGGGCGGACGGTTCCCGAGGAGTACCGTACGCGGGCTGAGTACGAGTTGCGGGTCATCAATCAGATGGGTTTCCCTGCCTACTTCCTGGTGGTCGGTGACCTGATCAGGCATGCGCTGGAGGTGGGGATCCGGGTGGGGCCGGGGCGTGGTTCGGCTGCCGGTTCGCTGGTGGCGTGGGCGTTGGGTATCACCAATATCGACCCGATCCCGCACGGTCTGCTGTTCGAGCGGTTCCTGAATCCTGAGCGTGTGTCGATGCCCGATATCGATATCGACTTCGACGATCGCCGCCGCGGTGAGATGGTGCGGTACGCGACCGATCGGTGGGGGTCGGACAAGGTCGCCCAGGTCATCACCTTCGGCACGATCAAGACCAAGGCCGCGATCAAGGATTCGGCGCGCGTCCAGTTCGGGCAGCCGGGTTTCGCCATCGCCGACAAGATCACCAAGGCGTTGCCGCCGCCGATCATGGCCAAGGACATTCCGGTGTGGGGTATCACCAACCCCGAGCATGAGCGGTTCTCCGAGGCCACCGAGGTGCGCACGCTCATCGAGACCGACCCGGATGTGAAGAAGATCTACGACACCGCTTTGGGTCTTGAGGGTCTGATCCGTAACGCCGGTGTGCATGCGTGTGCGGTGATCATGTCCTCGGAGCCGCTGACCGACGCGATTCCGGTGTGGAAGCGTGCCCAGGACGGGGCGATCATCACCGGCTGGGATTACCCGTCGTGTGAGGCTATCGGCCTGTTGAAGATGGACTTCCTGGGTCTGCGGAACCTGACGGTGATCGGTGACGCGCTGGAGAACATCAAACTCAACCGCGGCATCGACCTCGACCTCGACAAACTCGCTCTCGAAGACGACAAAACCTACGAACTCCTCGCCCGCGGCGACACCCTGGGCGTGTTCCAGCTCGACGGCGCGGCCATGCGTGACCTGCTGAAACTGATGCAGCCCACCGGCTTCGAGGACATCGTGGCCGTCCTGGCGCTGTACCGGCCCGGCCCGATGGGTGTGAACGCGCACACCGACTACGCCAAACGCAAGAACGGCCTGCAGGACATCAAGCCGATCCACCCGGAACTCGAAGAGCCACTGAAGGACATCCTCGCGGAAACCTTCGGCCTGATCGTCTACCAAGAGCAGATCATGCAGATCGCGCAGAAGGTCGCGGGATACTCGCTCGGACAGGCCGACCTGCTGCGCCGCGCGATGGGCAAGAAGAAGAAGGAGATCCTCGACGAGGCCTACGACGGTTTCGCCGACGGCATGCGTGGCAACGGATTCTCCCAGGCCGCGATCACCGCCCTGTGGGATACCGTGCTCCCGTTCGCCGGCTACGCGTTCAACAAGTCGCACGCCGCCGGCTACGGTCTGGTCTCGTTCTGGACCGCCTACCTCAAGGCCAACTTTCCGGCCGAATACATGGCCGGTCTGCTCACCTCGGTCGGCGACGACAAGGACAAGGCCGCCATCTATCTCGCCGACTGCCGCAAACTCGGCATCACCGTGCTGCCGCCCGACGTCAACGAATCCCAGCGCAACTTCGCCGCCGTCGGCGCCGACATCCGCTTCGGTCTCGCCGCCATCCGCAACGTCGGCACCGGTGTCGTCTCGTCGATCCTGTCCGCGCGTGAGGAAAAGGGGAAGTACACCAGCTTCTCGGACTACCTCAACAAGATCGACGTGGTGGCCTGCAACAAGAAGGTCACCGAATCCCTGGTCAAGGCAGGCGCTTTCGACTCACTGAACCATCCGCGCAAGGGCCTGTTCCTGGTACACAGCGACGCCATCGAATCGGTGCTCGGCACCAAGAAGGCCGAAGCCGTCGGCCAGTTCGACCTGTTCGGTGACGCCGGCGGTGCCGACGATTCGATGGCCGACGTGTTCGCCGTGAAGGTGCCCGACGAGGAATGGGACACCAAACACAAACTGGCCCTCGAACGGGAGATGCTCGGCCTCTACGTGTCCGGGCATCCGCTCGCCGGTGTCGAGCACGCCATCGCCCAGCACACCGACACCTCCATCACCTCACTGCTCGAGGGCAACATCTCCGATGGTGCGCAGATCACCATCGGCGGCATCATCTCCTCGGTCACCCGCCGGGTGAACAAGAAGGGTGAGCCGTGGGCGGCTGTCACCCTTGAGGACATGGTCGGTGGTGTGGAGGTGTATTTCTTCCCGCGCGCCTACCAGACGTACGGGCTCGACATCGTCGCCGACAACATCGTGCTCATCAAGGCCCGCGTCAACATGCGCGACGACAGCATGATGATCAGCGCCAACGACCTCGCGGTGCCCGACCTCGCGTCGGCCGGCGCCACCAAACCGGTCAGCCTGACGCTGCCTGCCCGGATGTGCACCCCCGACCGGGTGCAGCAGCTCAAGCAGGTGCTCACCCGGCACCCCGGCATGGCTGATGTGCACGTCACTCTTGTCGCTGATCAGCGCCAGACGCTGCTGAAGCTGACCGAGAGCCTGCGGGTGAATCCCACCTCGGCGCTGATGGGCGATCTCAAGGCGCTGCTGGGCCCGAGCTGCCTCACCTCGTAGCGGTCGCCTGCGTTTTCAGTCACACCGTTGCGCGAATGTTCGGCGAACCGAACATTCGGGTTCTAGGATGGTGGAAACCGTGTTGGGAGGCGCCATGACCACGATCATCGAGTCAATGGACACCGATCGGCCCCGCCGCGTCCACGCGACCATCGACATCGCGGGTGTCGCCTGGCCCGCCTACAAGGTCTGGGCCCTGATCGCCGCGGTCGTCGCCGCACTGTTCGCGGTCGTGCTCACCGGTTCCGGCGAGATCACCATGTGGGCCTGCGCCCTCACCCTCACCACCGTCTGGTGGGCCGCCCGCCTGCTCGACGGCAACCCCACATCGTGAACGAACACCCCGAAGCGCCCGCATAAGGGACCACCCGACGTGATCCCTGAGGCCGAAGCGACGGAGGAGCGAGGGTCTCGAAGGGGCCGGTGACCCGACCACCTGACCGGACCACCACCCTTACCGTTCAGCCACGCACCACCGGTGAGACCATGGAACCCGTGACTGTGCAGCAAACGGCAGACGCCGACCTCGCGTCGGCATTGGGTGTGGCGAACGTGGAAGCGGCCGCGGAACGAATCGCCGGCGCGGTGGCGCGTACCCCGCTGGAGGCCTGCCCCCGCCTGAGCGCCGACACCGGCGCCCAGATCTATCTCAAACGCGAAGACCTGCAGACGGTGCGGTCGTACAAGATCCGCGGCGCCTACAACGTGATGGCCCAGCTGTCCGACGAAGAACTGGCGAAAGGTGTGGTGGCCGCGAGCGCCGGCAACCACGCCCAGGGCGTCGCCTATGCCTGCCGGTCGATGAAGGTACACGGCCGGATCTACGTGCCCACCACCACCCCCAAACAGAAACGCGACAGAATCCGTTGGCACGGAGGAGAATTCGTTGAACTGCTGGCGGTGGGCGACACCTACGACGCCGCCGCCGCGGCCGCGCAGGCCGACGTCATGCGTTCGGGTGCCACCTGGATCCACGCCTTCGACGACGTCCGCACGGCCGCCGGTCAGGGCACCATCGTCCGCGAGATCGTCGACCAGCTCGGCACGGTGCCCGACTACGTGATCGCGCCGGTCGGCGGTGGCGGTTGTCTCGCGGGTGTCGCGGGCTACCTGCGCGCGATCAGTGACGAGGTGACCATCGTCGGCGTCGAACCGACCGGTGCGGTGTCACTGGCCGCGGCCCTGGCCACCGGCGGTCCGTACACCCTCGACACGATCGACCCGTTCGTCGACGGTGCCGCCGTCAAACGCATCGGTGGCCTGGGCTACCGGGTGATGGCCGGAATGGGCGCCAGCGTCAGCGAACATCCGGTGCTCACCGACATCGGCGTCACCTCCGGCGTTGAGGTGAAACCGGCCGGTCCGGTGTCGCTGCCCCGGGGGGCGGCACACATCACCCACGTCGATGAGGGCGCGATCTGCTCGGCGATGCTGGGCCTGTACCAGAATGAGGGCATCATCGCCGAGCCCGCGGGCGCACTGTCGGTCACGGGCCTGAGTGAACTCGACATCCCCGCCGGCGCCACCGTTGTGTGCCTGGTGTCCGGCGGCAACAATGACGTGTCCCGCTACGGCGAGATCATCGAACGCTCCCTCGTCCACCAGGGCCTCAAACACTATTTCCTGGTGCACTTCCCGCAGGAACCTGGTGCGCTGCGCCGCTTCCTCGACGAGGTCCTCGGCCCGGACGACGACATCACCCTGTTCGAGTACGTCAAACGCAACAACCGCGAAACCGGGGCCGCCCTCGTCGGCGTCCAACTCGGCGAACCCGCCGGCCTGGCCGGCCTGATGGACCGCATGTCCCACTCGCGCCTGAATTGCGAACGCCTCGAACCCGGCACCCCCGCCTACGACTATCTGACCTGATCACCCCTCGCACGTTCCACGTTCTGGAGTATTGACATCAAGCGGACTTGAGGTCCTACGGTGGTGCTATGCCTTCTTTCGGAGATTCCGCGCTCGATGACCCCGCCGTTCTGAAATACCTTGAATCGCAAACACTTGGACGTTTGGCGACGGTCGACAAGTCGGGCGCACCCCAGAACTCCCCGGTGAGTTTCCGAATCAACCAGGAACTGGGAACCATCGACATCGGCGGCTACACGATGTCGACGAGCCGCAAGTACCGCAACCTCGCGACCAACGATCGCGTCGCATTCATCGTCGACGACGTATTCTCGGTGCGGCCGTGGAAGGTGCGGATGGTCGAGATCCGTGGCAGAGGAGAGCAGGTGCCGGGCACATCCTCGGAACCCGGCCACGACGACGCCCTTATCCGCATCCACCCCGACCGCGTCATCGCATTCGGCATCGACGACTAGTCTTGCCGCCGTCGTGTGGCTATCTGCGTACGGCATCCGCTGACGTCACCGACCGCAAATTCGCCGGGGCCCGCACCGGCGCAGGCCAACCGCCTCCGGTCCGGGGACCAGATCGATGAATTGCCCGCCGTCGACGAATAGCCCTCGCCAGTGCTGCCGGCGAAACTGGCCATCACCACCGCCACTCCGCACTCGGTCGTGATTGACCGAGCACGGCGTTCTTGTTCGTCAAGTTCATGATCGTGATGAACGACGCCGCACGCGTACACGTCGATTCCCGCGTCGGCGAGCGCGCGCGTGTGTGCGTCGTCGCCGGTCTCCTTGCAGATCGCCAGCCCGATCCGCCACCCCCCGACGTCGATGACGGATGGGCCCAGACCAGGAATGAAGTGCTCGTTCTCAGCGGCCCCGAGACTCGACTTGATATGCGCCACCGACACACCTGAAGTGTCAACTCGCAGCATCGCGATCGCCTTCCCGTCTCGATACGTCACAGGAGCCCCGACGACTGCCACGGCGTCTGTGCGCGCGCACGCGGACACGATCGCGTCAAGCGCGGCAGCATCCGTGTCCAGCGAGAAGGGTAATGTGTCGTAGTGGTATCCCGTCAGCGAAAGTTCAGGAAACACAACCAGATCCGCATTGCAGGCGTCGACGGCGCGAGCGTGTGCACGCACGGTCGACACCAGATCGGTGACCTCCGGTTGGGCGGCCGCAACGCGCAGCGTCGACCGTCGCGAGTTCATAGACCCAGTGTCTCCTGTCGCAGGCCACTTGTCAGTGCCGGTCCCGCGTCGTCAACGTCGTCCAGCGAATTGGATATCGCGACATCTGATCCGCAGGACGAGAATCACGACGCGGGGAAGGTCAGTCCTCGACGTAGGTGGTCCAGTCGATGGTGTGGGGGGTGTTGCGTCCGCGGGGGCGCGGGCGCAATGGCTGGTGCCGCCGGGGCACCGACTCTCGTTGGCGGCCTATGACGTAGCGACCCGGGGCGATGCCGCTGGCGCCGTGTTCGGGGTGGATGAGGTAGGCGACGGTCCCCGCGTCGAGGATGCCGAGCGCGAGTGCGCGACGGTCGAAGACCGGCGAGTACCAGGTGCAACATCCTTGGTCGGCCACCAGGCTATGGGGATTGCCGCCGCTGGCGCTTCGGAGTAGTTCGATACCTGATGCCGGGACGCTGTCGGCCCGCGTCCATGTCATGGGCATGACGATGCCGGTGAGGAGCCGCTCGGGGACGACGATCAGATCGCCTTGGGCCTGTAGGCCGTCGATGACGGGGATCGTCACGCTGGTGTCGAGGTGGTCGAGCACGTCGCGTCCGGAGAGTTCGGTCAGGGTGGACAGTGTCAGTGAATTCATGTTGTGTACCTGTGGTTGTCGAGAATGATGGGTTTGCGGGGTCAGGTGCGGCGGGTGAGCCGGGCATAGTCCGCGCCGCTGATGCCGTAGGTCCAGCCCGCGGCATCCAGAGCGTTGGAGACGTCCCCCGGTACATGCAGTCCGTAGCGGCGACGGTGTCCGTCTCGCTCAAGAGATCCGTTCTCCACCAGCAGAAGTCGTTCACCATTGAGCCAGGCGAGCGGGGTGGAGTACAGGGAGAGTCGCTGTCCGGGGTTGCCTGGATCGGGTGCACTGTGAATCAGGGTGAGGTCGGCGGCGGCGAGATAGCCGTCCCAGCCCAGCCGTTCGATGGCGCACCGCCGGATCTCGATGTTGGGTTCGTTGGCGATGCGTTCGACAGTGGGATCGTCGAGCACCCATTGCGGCACGATCGTGCCGTGGAGTGCGAATACCTGTTGACCATCTGCGAATTCGATGGCCGGGCTGCCGTGATGGTGCAGCCGCCGTTCACCGTGCAGGCTGCCGGGGATCGATTCGGTGTGTAGTGCAGTGGGCCGATCGGCCATGATGCAGACGTCCGGTAGTGCCCACCACCAGCCGGTGGATGCGGTGACGGCGGCAAAGATGTCGAGAAAGTGGTTGTCGTCGGACCGGAACGTTGTCAGTCCGTGTCGGCGGAACGCGTCGTAGTGGGCAAATCGATGACCCTCGTGCTGGCCATACCAGGTGACGACGCCGATGCGACCGGGCAGCGATGCACGGATCGGTGCCACCACGCTGTCGATCAGGCTGGCCTGCAATGACTCCCATACCGTTGCCTCGATGATGTGGCCGGGTGGAGCACCGGCGCGAGCGGCTTCGTCGGGTGGGTGCAAGCGCGTTGTTTCGGTCGTCGTGAGTGCTTCCAGCCAAGCCATGTCACGGCTGCGCAGCCGTGCGTTCATGCTCTTGGTCGCTGCTGCCACGAGCTCGGCGATCTGGCCGCTCGGACTCGCGAAGACATCCGCAGCCAGTGTTGATACACCGAGTGCTGCAACGGTTTCCACTCCTGACCGCGGTGAGGGCAACCATTCGAACGAAGGCCTTCGGCGACCGCACCGTGCATAGATCTCCGACACGGCGGATTCCGCGTTGAGGCGGTCGGCGGGTGAGGTGCACAGGCCATGTGCGAGCCATTCGTCACGGGTTGCGACTATCGCACGAGCCAGATCAACTGTGCATGGTGGTTCTTCGGGGATAACGACCCGTGAACGGGTCCGTGCGGCGCTCACGCGACGGTGGCGGTGTCCGCCTTTCCTGTAGTCATAGCGTTTCACAATACTCGGTCGCCCGATTCGCGCAAGGGCCCGACTGAGTCCTGTACCGCGCTGATTGAGGTGCGAGGTCGCCCGGCGACCGAGCCTCGAATCCGGCGCGACGACAGTGTCGGCTCGCCAGGTTTCGAGGCTCGCAGGCTCGCACTCAACCGGCTGTGGGGATCACTGGCTGCGGCCCACAGGTTGGCAGGCCAACCGCCGGGTGTCAGCGTCGCTGACCGATGGCGACGGTGTGGGCGGCCAGCGCCAGGACGGAGCCGGTCTCGTGGTAGTCGCCCCAGGCCAGGGCGACGCCGAGCTGGATCGGAACGCCCACTGGTGCGGTGCCGAGGTTGCACACGATGCTCCACGCGCCCCGGTGCATCGCGAACCACTGTGCACCGGTGTCGTAGGTGACCGTCACGGATTCGAACCGATTGTCGGAGAGATCGGGTTCGTTGTGCCGCAACGAGATCAGGGATCGGTAGAAGTCGAGCATGGCGGCGTTCTCGGGCCGCGACGGCTCGCTCCAGTCGAGGACCGAGCGCCGGAACGTCTCAGGATCCTGTGGGTCGGGGACATCCTCTGTGTGCCAGCCGTGTTCGGCGAACTCGGCCCGGCGACCGTTGCGTACCGCGTCGCCGAGTTCGGGCTCGGGATGGGAGGTGAAGTACTGGAACGGGGTTCGCGCCGCCCATTCCTCGCCCTGGAACAGCATCGGGGTGAACGGGGACAGCAGCACGAGTGCCGCTTTGATGGCGAGTTGCCCGGAATCGAGGTAGGCGGTCGGTCGGTCGCCGATGGCGCGGTTGCCGATCTGGTCGTGATCGCAGGTGTACACAACGAGCCGCGATGCGGGCACCTGATCGACCGGGATGGGCCGGCCATGGTGTCGGCGCCGGAACGATGAATAGGTACCGTCGTGAAAGAAGCCGCCGCACAGCACCTTTGCCAGACATTCGAATGATCCGAAATCGGCATAGTAGCCCTGCCGTTCGCCCGACACCGCGGTGTGGATCGCGTGATGCACGTCGTCGTTCCACTGGGCGTCAAGTCCGAGACCCCCACCGTGCCACGGGGTGATGAGCCGCGGATCGTTTAGGTCGCTTTCGGCGATCAACGACAGCGGCCGCCCCAGCTCCTGCGACAGTTCGGCGACGCGGACCGACAGTTCCTCCAGGATGTGCACCGCCCGGTGATCGATCAGCGCGTGCACCGCATCCAGGCGCAGGGCATCGGCACCGAAATCGCGCAGCCACCGCAACGCACTCGCCACGATGTAGGCGCGCACCTCGTCCGAGTCGGCGTCCGCGAGATTGATCGTCGACCCCCAATTGTTGGCTCCGCCGGTGAAATACGGGCCGAACGTCGGCAGGTAGTTGCCGGACGGGCCGAGATGGTTGTACACGGCGTCCACGATCACTCCGAGACCCCGATCGTGGCAGGCGTCGACGAACCGGACGAAACCATCTGGGCCGCCATACGGTTCGTGGACGGCGAACCAGCCGACGCCGTCGTAGCCCCAGCCGTGCTCACCGTTGAAGGCGTTGACGGGCATCACCTCCACGAACCCGACGCCCAGGTCGACGAGATGATCGAGCCGTTCGATCGCCGCATCGAACGTGCCGCCCGGCGTAAAGGTGCCGATGTGCAGTTCGTAGATCACCGCACCGTCGATCGGCCGCCCCGCCCAGGGCGCCGGAGCCGGGGGAGTGTGTACCTGCGACCAGCCGTGCACACCGTCGGGCAGCCGCAGCGACCGTGGGTCGGGGACCGGGTCACCGCTGTCGACAGCGAACGCGTAGCGGACCCCCTCGGCGGGCACGCGCAGCTCCGCGGAAACGTCGCCGGGGACTGTCCACCAGCCGTCGCCGTCCTTGGCGAGCGCCACGACACACGATTGCAGATGCAGGTCGATCTGTGCGGCGACCGGCCCCCAGACAGCGATGTCGGCGACGGTCTCGGGTACCAGCGGATGCTCGGATGCGGAACTCACGGCTCTCACGCTATGCGTACCCGGCGGTGGGCGCACGAGTTGGCGGAATGGCACCGGCCGGGTCCGCGTTGCACACCCCCATGATGCGCAACCACACGACCGCGACGCCCGACGGCCTCGCGACCGTCCCGCTGCTCGATCTGCTGGCGAACCGCTTCTCCGCGTCCGATTTCGACCCGCACCACGAACTCGATGCCGCGGCCGTCGACGTGCTGCTCGACGCCGCACGCCGCGCCCCGTCGGCGGGCAACTCCCAGCCGTGGTCGTTCATCGCCGGCAGACGCGGTGATCGGGTGCACGACGCGCTGGTGCGTCACCTCGCGCCGAGCACCCGCATGTGGGCGCCCCGCGCCGCGCTGCTGATCGCGAACCTGGCCCACCGGTACATCGACACTGACACCGCCGGCGGTACCGAAGAGCTGATCGAGTATTCGGAGTTCGCCCACTACGACCTCGGGCAGGCCGTCGCCCACCTGACCGTCCAGGCCGCGTCGATGGGCCTGTCGGTGCACCAGTTCCGGGCCTTCGACCGGGACGCGGTGGCCGCCGAGTTCGAGGTGCCCACGACGTGGGAGGTGGTCACGATGGCGGCCATCGGGTATCCGCACGGCGACTCGCCCCGGGTTCCCGCCGGCGGTCATGCCTCCTCGACCGCAGACCGTCGATCGGTCGCCGACGTCACCTGGGCCGCTGCGGCGCACGGGTTCTAGATGTGTCAGCGATGCTTGCTGAGCAGGAACGAGATCACCCGCCGGTCCAGCGCAGGGCCGTTCACGGTGAGCCCACCGGGACCGGTCGGGTGGTCGGCGCCGATCACCACGGCCGACACGACCTCGCGCTGTCCGCTGCCGTAGCGTGTCACGATCGTCCGATAGGGGTCGGGACCGGCTGGGACGACGGTCCTCGACGAAGGGCGGCCACCGGGGATTCCGTTGGCTCCCAGCGCCGCCGACACCGTGGCGGTGCCCACGAACAGTGGGGCGAAGCTGTCCCTGTCGCCGTGGACGACGAACGTCGGCAATGGCATGCCGCCGCGGGCCCTGCGGGTAGCCTCGCCCGTCGGGTCAGCCGCGAACGGCATCCCGGCGCTCGTGGAGATACCGGCGAACAGTTCCGGGTACAGCGCGGCCACATCCAGCGCCATCGCGCCCCCGGCCGAATGACCGGCCACATACACCCTCGCGGGGTCCGCCTTCAGATCGCGGATGCTACGGCGCACGATCCCGGCGACGATCGATGCCTCGCCGGATCCCCGAATGAGGTTGGCCGGATCGACGATCCGCCACGTACCGGCCGGATCGGCGCGCAGCGACTGCCGGGGTGCCACCACCGCGTAGCCGAGCCGGTCCGCCTCGATGAGCAAGGTACTGGTGCGGCGTAACTCGCGCGGGTCGCCGTGCCGGACCCTGCTCGCGCCGTGTAACCAGACGATGAGTGGCCGGCCGGGACCGAGCGTGCGGGGCACATACACCTGGAATTCGCGCGTTCCCGCGCGGGTGGTGAGTGAGCCGGTACGCAGGTCTCCGGTGGCCCGCGGTTCGCCGGGCGCGACGGGCGCCGCGGTAGCCGGGGTGACCGTGTAGCACAGGGCGGCGACGACCGTGATGAACGCGACGATGAACCTTCGCATGGATCCCCCTCGTTTTCGGTACGGAGTCGAGCATGGCATGATTTCGATACCACAAGGTATTCAATCTATGGAATGTTCCGCTGCCGGGCGATCGACCAAGTGTTTACGGATATGGACGAGGACACAGCACGACGCCACTTCCTCGAAGTGTCCGGCGTTCAGGTGCGTTCGAGGATCGCGACCGGGGAATGCGCGCGAAGGTCGGACAGCAGTGCTGTGCCGGTGAATGTGCCGCTGCCTGCGGCATCGGTCCAGGTGCCTTCCGGCAGCCGCACCGTGGTGTCCGACGGGTCGAGCCGGTGCGTGCAGCGGGCGGTCACCACCACCACGTCCGACGTGTCGCCGCAGCCGCGGGCGAAGGCGATCACGTGGCTCGCGGCGGGACCGTCGGTCGGGAGCGGCAGGTAGGTGCCGCCGGGGCCGAATGCCGCCGGATGACGACCACGGACAGATAGCGCGAGCCTCATGAGTTCCGTTTTCTGGTCCGCGGGCCGCGAGTAGTCGACGGGACGCCGGTTGTCCGGGTCGACCAGCGAATCGTCCCACCACTGGGTGCCCTGGTAGATATCCGGCACGCCCGGCCCGAGTGCGGCGATCACCTTGCGTGACAGGGATTCCTGGATCCAGCCGGGGGCGATCAGGCCGACGAAGGCACTGATCGTCCCGGCGACGGGGCCGGTGGTGACTGTGTTGATCCAGATGCTCAGGCCGGTCTCGAAACCCTCGTCGACGGTCATCCACGAGGTTCCGATTCCACCTTCCCGTGCGGCCTTGCAGGCGTAGTCGCGCAGCCGGCTCCGCAGCTCGGCATCGAGAGCCGGTGCGGGCGAACCCGCATCATCGACCGGCCACACGCCGACGATGTTCTGCAGCAGAAAATATCCGGTCAGCGGCTCCGGTGGTGGGGCATTACGCCACACCTCACGCACCAGCATGCTCCACCGGCCCGGTACCTGCGCGATCATCGCGATCCGGGCCCGCACGTCCTCGCTGCGTTTGGTGTCGTGGGTCGAGGTGGCGGTCAGCGCCGCCGGCCAGTCACGGGCCCGAGCAATATTGGCGGTGTGAAACTCGTTGGGGGACAGCGACGGGTTGGCCGGATCGCCACCCACCTCCTGCGCCGACAGCAGCCGCGCGGTCCGGTAGAAGATACTGTCCTCGACGCTCTTCGCCGTCACCGCACCGCACGTCTGCGCCAGCCGCGACGACACCCGCCCCGGCAGGGCGGTCAGTTCCGCGATGGCCGCGAGCGCATCAGCCAGGTGCGGGCGGTCGGCCAGCACCCGGTCCGCGGCATACAGCAGGCGCTGCCGCAACGACGGATAGTCGGCCCGGTACACACCGAGCCCGGCGATCAGCTGGGCTGTGGCCTCGGCGATCTCGGTGTCCGGGAGGCTCCGGCCCTCCGGCAGCGACGACGCGATGGCCCGGACGAGCCGACGATGTTCGGCGGGAAACATCTCGGTGAGGGTGAGCAGCTTGCGGGAATGCTCGGCCTCTGTGATCCACCCGGAGTCACCGGGATTCCCGACGACCCGATCGTGGATCTCGGCGAGTTCGACCACCCCGGCGGACGGGGTGAACACGGCGTCGATGATGCGCAGTTGCTCGTACCCGGTGGTGCCGTCCACCGGCAGCGTCGGCTCCAGCGGTTCGTCCGGCGCCAGGACCTTCTCGATGTAGATCAACCGGTCCTCACCCAGGAGTTCGCGCAGTTCCCGCAGATAGTCCTGCGGATCCCACAACCCGTCCGGATGATCGACACGCACCCCGTCGATGAGGTCGGCCATCAGCAGCCGTGCGATCCACTCATGGGTGGCGGTGAACACCCGCGGATCTTCCTGCCGCAGGCCGGCGAGCTCGTTGACGGTGAAAAACCGCCGGTAGCCGACGATCCCGGAGTTCCACGGCACCAGCCGGTAATGCTGCCGCTCATGTACCTGTGCGGGCGTTCCGTCGCCGGTGCCCTCGGCCACCGGAAAGGCGTGATCGAAATACCGGAGCACCGTGCCGCCGGCATCGAGCGTGAAATCGGCCGGATCGGCATCGGCACCGAGCACCGGCAGCGCGATCTTGCCGTCGGCGCCGTTGTCCACGGAGAAGTCGACGTCGAAGAAGTCGGCGAACTCCGAACCCGACCCTTTCGCCAGCAGATCGGCGAACCATGGGTTGGCCATCGTGTCGGCGACACCGGTGTGGTTGGGGACGATGTCGACGATGATCCCGAGGCCGAGTGCGGTTGCCGCACCGCGCAACCGGGTCAGCCCCTCGATACCACCGAGAACCTCCGCCACCTGCGGCGGCGGCACCCAGTCGTAGCCGTGCGTCGAACCGGGCATCGCGGTGCCGATCGGCGACAGATACAGATGCGACACACCGAGTTCCGCGATGTGCGGCAGCACCGCGATCAGATCGTCGAAACCGAAGTCCGGCGTCAACTGGACCCGGTAGGTCGCCACCGGAGGCCCGCCCAAATACGACCCGCCTGCGGCAGGGGCGACCATCAGGCCGTCTTCCGCAGCACCAGCACCGACCTGCCCCGGACCGGCAACGGCTGCTCCGCCGACGCCGTCACCGAGGTGTCGCCGGTGGGATGCGCCGAATCAAGCACACCCTCCCAGTTCAGCCCGTACCACGACGGCGGCAGATGAAAGTCGATCGTGTCGTGGTGGGCGTTGAAACAGATGAAGAAACTGTCGTCGGTGATCTTGCGTCCGCGCGTATCGGTCTCACCGATCCCGTCGCCGTTGAGGAACACCGACAGCGACTTGCCGAAACCGCTGTGCCAGTCGTCGGTGGTCATCTCCTGTCCCGCCGGGGTCAGCCACGCGATGTCGAGGGTCTGGTCGCCCCAGCGGATCGGCACCCCGGCGAAGAACCGCCGCCTGCGCAACACCGGATGTTTGGTGCGCAACGCGATGGCTTTGCGGGTGAAGGTCAGCAGGTCGCAGTTCTTCTCGGCCAGCGACCAATCCATCCACGCCAGCGGCGAATCTTGGCAGTACACATTGTTGTTGCCGTGCTGGGTACGCCCGATCTCGTCGCCGTGGGCGAGCATCGGGGTGCCCTGCGACAGGAACAGGGTGGCCAGGACGTTGCGTTGCTGCCGGGCCCGCAGCTCCAGGATGTCCGGGTCGTCGGTGGGTCCTTCGGCGCCGCAGTTCCAGGACCGGTTGTGGCTTTCGCCGTCCCGATTGCCCTCGCCGTTGGCCTCGTTGTGCTTCTCGTTGTACGACACCAGATCCCGTAGCGTGAACCCGTCGTGGGCGGTGACGAAGTTGATGCTGGCCAGCGGGCGGCGGCCGGTGGCCTCGTACAGATCCGATGATCCGGTGAGCCGGGAGGCGAACTCGCCCAGCGTCGCCGGTTCACCCCGCCAGTAATCACGCACCGTGTCACGGTATTTGCCGTTCCACTCCGTCCACTGCGGCGGGAAATTGCCCACCTGGTAGCCGCCCTCGCCGATATCCCAGGGCTCGGCGATCAGCTTGACCTGACTGATCACCGGATCCTGCTGCACGATGTCGAAGAACGCCGAAAGCCGGTCCACATCATGCAATTCGCGGGCCAGTGTCGAGGCCAGGTCGAACCGGAAACCGTCGACATGCATTTCCAGTATCCAGTACCGCAGCGAATCCATGATCAACTGCAGCGTGTGCGGGTGCCGGGCGTTGAGGCTGTTCCCGGTGCCCGTGTAGTCCATGTACATTTCCCGGTTGTCGTCGACGAGCCGGTAGTACGCGCGGTTGTCGATGCCGCGGAAGTTGATGGTCGGTCCCATATGGTTACCCTCGGCGGTGTGGTTGTACACCACGTCGAGGATGACTTCGATTCCGGCCTTGTGGAATTCGCGCACCATCGCCTTGAACTCGGTGACCGCCGACGCCGGTCGGTCCGGGTCTGAGGCATATTCGATGTGCGGGGCCAGAAAGCCGAATGTGTTGTAGCCCCAGTAGTTTCGTAGACCCTGGTCACGTAGCACGGTGTCCTGCATGAACTGGTGCACCGGCATCAGCTCGATCGCCGTGACCCCGAGTTCCTTCAGGTGATCGATGATCGCCGGATGGCACAGTCCCGCATAGGTTCCGCGCAACTCCTCCGGGATGTCCGGGTGGGTGGCGGTCATGCCCTTGACATGAGCCTCGTAGATGATCGTCTGATGGTAGGGGTGGCCGGGGCCATGATCGTTCTGCCAGTCGAAGTACGGATTGATCACCACCGACAGCATCGTGTGGCCCAGCGAATTGAGCTGGGGCATAGCAGGATTGCCGGTGTCCCCGGCGGCTGCTGCCGGTTCCTCGATCGCCTCCGGCGCGGCGTCGGCCGGTACCGCATCCTCCGCCGGCGATACGCTGGAATCGGCTGCGGCCTCAGGGGCCTGCGGAGCATCCGCGCCCTCGGTGGCGGCCGTCGCGGCGGTGGCCGGTGCTGCACCCTCAGCGAGCGAAGTGCCGTCGGCCGGTTGCGCGGCCGCGCCGTCACCGACGGCGGGCGCCCCCACAGAATCGACACCAGCAGGATCGACACCAGCAGGATCGACACCAGCAGAATCGACACCAGCAGGATCGGTACCGGCAGATTCATGGGAGACGGGTTCGGCCGGGACCACGTCGGCGGCGGACTTGACACCCCCCGCATCCGGGCCGGCCGGCTCTGCCCCGGTTCCGGGCGACGTGGCGGCGCCGTCGGCACCTGCGGACTCCGCGGTCTGCCCGGACTCGGGAATCCACGAGATCACCGCGTCCGGAGACGACTGCCCGTCGGTATCCGTGGGCTCCGCGACCGAATCGGCATCGTCGGTCTCGGGCCGCGGCTTCTCCGGCAACCGGTACGAGAACAACGACGCGTCACCGTCGAAATCACCGTGAAAAGCCTTGCCGTACGGGTCGAGCAGCAGTTTGCTCGGATCGCAGCGCAACCCCGCCGGCGGATCGTACGGGCCGTGCACCCGGAAACCGTAGAACTGGCCGGGACCCACATTCGGTAGATAACAGTGCCAGCAGTAGCCGTCGACCTCTTCGAGGCGGATGCGGCGCTCGTTGCCGGCGCCGTCGATCAGGCACAGATCGACGGCGGTCGCGACCTCGGAGAACAGTGAGAAGTTGGTGCCCGCACCGTCATAGGTGGCGCCCAGCGGGTACGGGGTACCCGGCCACACCTGAATGGGCGGGGGTTCCGGGGCGGCGGTGTCAGCGGGTTCGCCGGGCCGTGCAGGGTCGGTCAGTCCTGCGCTCGGTGCATCCATGCGAGAACCCTATCGGTGATGACCGGACTGGTCATCTCGACCAGCGCATCTCACTCGCCGGTCTTTCTGCCCGCGTCACCCGGCGCGGCTACCGGCCCGCCTTACCGGCCCAGGGGAGGGCGCGCCCCATCTGGCGTTCGAGCTCATCGGTCATGCTCCGCACGTAGGTGGCACTGAGGTGATGCCAGTCCTTGTAGACGATCACGTTGCCGATGATCGCCTGGCACAGCGGGTCGGGGGCACTGCCGGGACGTTGGCACACCCCGTCGGAGACGTCGAGCGGATGAAACAGCGGCCGGGTCCTGGCCACTTCGAGCGCCGGATCGACATCCAGCAGCGCCGAGATCCGCCGGGTCGCGCAGTCGGTGGCCGAGCCGCCGTCGGCCAGACACGTCGGGGTGTCGATGGCGCCGTCCTTGTTCCGCGGCCACGGTGTGTCACGCATGCCGAGAATGGGGATGCCCGCGTCGAGGAAGGTGTCGAAGATCGGCAGGTAGTCCGGCGGCACCCAGTCGCCGCGTTTACCGTCGTTGGGGCGGGTCGAGATGGTGAAGATGGCGTCGGGCCGGTCGGCGAGGACCCGCTTGACCACTTTCTGTCCCCACTCGTAGCACTGCGGGTACGGTACGCCCCGCTGCTTGGGTTCGGGATCGGTGGACAGCGGGCAGCCCATCTTCAGGTACGTCTTGATCGTGAAGTCGTTGCGCTTGCCGACGATGTTCAGCGCGGTGATCCACATCTCCGAATGCGAACCCCCGACCAGCGCGATCGTCTTCTTGCCATGGGGCGCCCCGTACGTGCCGACATGGATCTCGCCGTCGGTGAAGTCGCTCATGAAGCCGTCGGTGGACGTTTCGGGATAGTCGCGCAGCACCTCCAGTGGTGTGGGTTGCGGGTCCACCGCCGGAACCGGGGCACCGTACAGGTAGGCCCGCGCGCCCGGATACACGGCCGGATCCAGTGCCTTGGTGTCGACGACGGTCGCCGACACGTGATGCTCCCACACCTTGATACCCGCGCCGGCCACCACGGTCAGCACCACGAGGATCGCCGACACCGTGGTCCGGTAGGTGAGCCAGGTGAGCCGGCGGGACGCGTGCCGCGGTCCGGACCCGTTGCGCAAGGGATCCTCGATGTACTTCTTGGTCGCCCACGCCAGCACGATCGACACGGCCAGCAGCCCGACGCCTTCGAGGGCGTTCGCCTTGTCGGTGCCGCGCCAGGCCAGATAGAAGATCAGCAGCGGCCAGTGCCACAAGTACAGCGAGTAGGCGATCGACCCCAGCCACACCGCCCAGCGACCGGCCATGAACCGGCTGACCTCCGGCATCGGCCGTGGCAGTTCACCCGGCAGCGTCTTCTCCTGTGCCACCGCGCCGGCCCAGATGATCGCCAGCGTCGCTCCGACCGGAACCAGCGCCAGCGGACCCGGATACTCGTTCACCCCGTCGATCCACCAGCCGCAGGAGATGATCAGCCCGAGCGCACCGGCGGCCACCATATTGCGCACCATCCGGTGCACCCGGAAACCCGGTAGCCAGATCGCCAGGAGGCCACCGGCCAGGGGTTCCCACACCCGGGAGATGGTGTCGAAGTAGTTGTACGGCTGGTTGATCGCCATCCGGTGTTGCGCCCAGGCGAACGACACCGCCGCCACCGCGAGGACTGCCAGCCCGACGATCGCCCGGATCACAGTGGGACGCGCCAACGGTGCGATCACCCGGGCGCCCAGCTTGAGCAGCCCGGCGAGGGCGAGGGCCGTGAGCAGGGTGACCAGGAAGAACTGGCCCTGCACCGCCATCGACCACACATGCTGCAGCGGGCTGTTCGACGAACTCGCCGCCAGATAGTCCTGGGAGTTGAAGGCCAGATACCAGTTCTGGTAGTACAGGGCGCTCGCGATCACCTCGCGGCCGACGTTCACCCAGCGGGTCTGCGGGAGGATCAGCACCGTGAGCACCGTGACCGCGAGCAGCATCGTGATCAGCGCGGGCAGCAACCGCCGCAGCAGCCGCGACAGGCGCGGCCACGGATTCAGGGTGGACCGGAATGAGACGGCCGGCTTCTGCGCATTGATCGCGTGTCGCAGCAGCGACCCGAGAAAGAAGTACCCCGACAGCGTCAGGAAGACGTCGACACCGCCGGAGACCCGGCCGAACCAGACGTGGAAACACGCGACCAGCATGATCGCCAGACCCCGCAGCCCGTCCAGGTCGGTCCGGTAAGCGGGTGCACCCGTCGCGGCCGGCGCCTTGACGCCGGCCTCCACAGCGGTGGGGGCTGCCACGTTCGGTCACGTCCTGGGTTGATCGGGTGTGGGGCTGACCCGTACCAACCTACCGGGCGGATACCCCCACTCAGCGGCGGGACATGCAGGACACATCCGCCCGACCAGGGTTTATTCTCGTGAATCCGATTCTGACGATGGCGTATTGGCGCGGGTGCGGGCGCCGTCGATGATCACTCCGAGCGCGTCGGTGAACTCCACCGTGAAATCGCGCTCCGACGGTCCGGTCACCGACAACCTTTCCATCTGGGCGCGCGTCTGCTCCTCGATCGTCAGGCCCAGGACCAGCTGACACAGCGCCGTCGCCACACCCCGCGCATGGCGTTCGGTCAGGCCCGCGTGCCGGGCCGTGGCGGCGATCTCGTCGGCGATGTGGGTCGCCGACAGCCCGCTGGCCCAGCTCGACGACACCACCTCGGCGCTGTCCGGGACCGCGAGGAGCGCGGCCCGCATCCCGGTGGCCAGCCACGCCAGACGCTCATCCCACGCCAACGTCTCCGGGGTGGGCGCGATATCGCCGAGGATGTCGTCGGCGAGGGCCGCCAGCAGGGTCTGCTTGTCGGCGAAATGCCAGTACAGGGCGTTCGGGCGGACGCCGAGTTCGGTCGCCAGCCGACGCATGGACAGATCGGCGAGACTGTGCTCGGTCAGGATGCCCCGGGCAGCGGAGAGGATGTCGCCGCGTGTGTTGCTCACGGCTACAGCGTAGGGGGCGGACACTGTCGCCTGTACGCCGTACAGGAGGTCCCTGTACAGTGTTCAGGACCCGGCGGTGTCTCCCGCTGCCGTGGCAGCCCAAGACCTGCACGAAGCCCCTGACACTGCACGAAGTGAGGCCCCGACCGTGGACGAGGCGACGATCAGCCGGATCGATGCCGAACACATCTGGCATCCCTACGGCGCCATGCCCGCGCCGTCGGAGCCGATCGTCGTCGACGGCGCGCAGGGGGTGCGGCTCCAGCTCGCCGACGGCCGCACCGTGGTCGACGGGATGAGCAGCTGGTGGGCGGCGATCCACGGCTACCGTCACCCGGTGCTCGACGCCGCGGTCACCGCGCAGCTCGGGTCCATGGCGCATGTCATGTTCGGCGGCCTCACCCATCGCCCCGCCGCGGAACTCGCGCGGCGCCTCGTCGATCTCACCCCGGCAGGGCTGGAGCGGGTGTTCTTCTGCGACTCGGGTTCGGTGTCGGTGGAGGTGGCCGCCAAGATGGCCATCCAGTACTGGCGCAGCCGCGGCCGCGGGGAGCGCACCCGACTGCTCACCTGGCGCGGCGGCTACCACGGCGACACCCTCACCCCGATGAGCGTGTGCGATCCCGACGGCGGCATGCACGCGATGTGGCGGTCGGTGCTGCCCTCGCAGATCTTCGTTCCCGAACCACCCGCGATCGGTGCCGGCGATGCCGCGCTGGAGGCATACGTTGCCCTTCTCGACGACGCGATCGGTTCGCACGCAGATGAATTGGCGGCGGTCATCGTCGAGCCCGTGGTGCAGGGCGCCGGCGGCATGCGCTTTCACGACCCGCGTCTGCTGCGCCGGCTGCGCGAGCTCTGCGACGCCCACGAGGTGCTGCTGATCTTCGACGAGATCGCCACCGGATTCGGCCGCACCGGAGAGCTTTTCGCGGCGGACCACGCCCGAGTCGCCCCCGACATCATGTGCGTCGGCAAGGCGCTCACGGGTGGCTATCTCACTCTTGCAGCGACGCTGTGCACCCCCCGGATCGCCGAGACCATCAGCGCAGGGGAGGCCGGTGGCCTCGCGCACGGCCCCACCTTCATGGCCAATCCGCTCGCCTGCGCGGTGGCCGTGGCCTCCATCGACCTGCTGCTCGACTCGCCGTGGCGCGAGAACATCGCACGCATCTCGTCCGGGCTCGCCGCCGGTCTCGAACCGCTGCGCGAGGCACCCGGCGTGCGCGACGTGCGGGTGTTCGGGGCGATCGGGGTGGTCCAGCTCAACGAACCCGTCGACATGGCCGTGACCACCCGCGCCGCCGTCGACGCCGGCGTTTGGCTGCGCCCGTTCCGCGACCTCATCTACACCATGCCGCCGTTCCTGTGCACCGACGACGACATCGCCACGATCTGCGCGGGCATCACCGCGGCGGCCACGGCGCGGCACCGGCTGGTGTCGCTGTCCCAGGGAGAGAACCGATGACCACAGCCACGCCCAGTCACCTGCACAGCGCGGGTCCGGACCTCGGCGACGCCTTGTCCTGGCTCACCGACGCCGCGGTCGCCCGCGCCGACGCCGGACTGCACAGAGACCCCTACGTCCGGGACTCGGCCGCACCGCTGATCAACCTCGCCTCCAATGACTATCTGGGCCTGAGCACCCACCCCGACGTCATCGCCGGCGCCCACGCGGCCCTCGACGAATGGGGCACCGGATCGACGTCGTCGCGGCTGGTCTGCGGGACCACCCGGCTGCACGCCGACCTCGAAGACGAACTCGCCGACTTCCTCGGCACACCCGCCGCGCTCGTCTTCTCCTCCGGCTACCTCGCCAACGTCGGCGCCATCACCGCGCTCGCCGGACGTGGCAGCCTGATCGTCAGCGACACCGGCACCCACGCCTCGCTCATCGACGGCTGCCGGCTGTCGCGGGCCCGTGTCGTGGTCGTCGAGCGCGGCGATCATGCGGCCGTGCGCGCCGCGCTCGCCGGACGTACCGAACCACGCGCGCTCGTCGTCACCGACTCGATCTACTCCGTCGACGGAGAGCCCGCACCGATCCGTGAGCTCTACGCCGCCGCCCACGACCACGGTGCCGCGCTGCTGGTCGACGAGGCGCACGCGCTCGGTGTCCGTGGACCCGGCGGCGCCGGTCTGGTGGCCGAGTGCGGACTCGCCGGTGCCCGCGATCTGGTGGTCACGGGGGTGCTGTCCAAGTCGTTCGGCTCGCAGGGCGGGCTGGTCGCCGGCAGTGCGGTGCTGCGTGACCATCTCATCGACACCGCCCGCACCTTCATCTTCGACACCGGTCTGAATCCGGCCGCGGCGGGCGCCGCGCTCGCCGCCCTGCGGGTGCTGCGGGCCGATCCCGGATACCCGGACCGGCTGCGCGCCAACGTGATCCGGCTCGCCCGGCGCTGCGGTGCCCCCACTCCGTCGGCCGCGGTGATCTCGCTGATCGTGGGCGACCCGCAACCGGCGGTCGCCGCCGCACAGGCCTGCCGCGACAGGGGAGTGCTCGTCGGCTGCTTCCGGCCGCCGTCGGTCGAGCCGGGCACCTCGCGGCTGCGGCTGACGGTGCGCGCCGACCTCGACGACGCCACCGTCGACCACGTCGGCGACGTGGTGCTGGAGTCGCTGCGCGAGGTTGGGGCACAGATCCGATGACCGGAAGGATCCTCGCGGTCACCGGTACGTCCACCGACGTCGGAAAGACCGTCGCCACAGCGGCACTGGCCGCGGTCGCACGGGGTTCGGTGGCCGTCTGCAAGCCGGTCCAGACCGGGATGCCGCCCGGTGAGCCCGGCGACCTCGCCGCCGTCGAATCCCTGGCCGGACCGGTCACCACCGCCGAATGCGCCCGCTATCCCGAGCCGCTCGCACCCGAGACCGCAGCGCGGCGGGCCGGTGCCGAGCCTGTCGCCCTGCGCACGATCGTGGACACGGTCGCCGGACTGGCCGGCGACCACGACCTCACCCTCGTCGAAGGCGCGGGCGGGGTCCTGGTGCGGTTGGCCGAGAACCTGACCCTGCTCGACGTGGCCGGCGCGGTGGCCGCGGACGTCGTCGTGGTCGTTCAGGCGGGGCTCGGCGCCCTCAACCACGCAGAACTGACCGTCGACGCGATCCGCGCCCACGGCCTGACCGTCGCAGGTCTGGTCATCGGCTCCTGGCCGGCCGAACCCGACCTGGCGATGATCTGCAACCGCGACGACCTGCCCCGGCTCACCGGCGTGCCGGTGATCGCGGTCATCCCCGCCGGCGCCGGCTCGCTCACCCCCGACGAGTT